>JAEEGH010006382.1_pt1 | contig 28943 bp, 19 predicted proteins | sample 9134181 | NCBI WGS metagenome assembly JAEEGH01 (sample SAMN16246544, study PRJNA631951) | gut metagenome | biome: gut microbiome; feature: rumen; material: DP-attached | host: Bos | place: Iran: Karaj | collected 2018-10 | reverse complement strand
TTCCCCGGACAGGCAAAAGAGGATAGCCTCCATACGGTTTCTGAAATCTACAATGACCCGGGGATTCCGGAGACGCTGAAGGAGGTGTCGGATGTTCTGGACAAGCTGGAGAGCATGGGAGCCCTTGGGATCCGTAAAAGGCTTTTACATCCCGGCTTCCCGGTGGAGCAGGGCATCTTAAGGGAGTACTCCGTGCTGGAATTGTCTGAGCATATAGTGAGGCGTTCGGACCGCGGATTTAAGGTCCGCTCATACAATGTATACTGGAATACTTATTTAAATCTTTGGCATGAGGCGTGGAAGCTTCTGATCTCCTGCGGGCCGGACAGGCAGATCTATGATCTTTATGCAAAGACCGTGGAGGAAATACCGGAGTATGAAAAAGTGGAATGCAATGGGATCGCGCCTTCCATGTGGAGAGCCTGTTATTATTCGTTCATGAGAGAACTGGCTTCAGAGATTGCCGGCGCGAGGACGCTTCAGGGGGTAAAGGCCCGCTATGCGAAGCTTGAAGAAGAGACAGATCTTTATGACTGGCTGAATGCGTTTTATGAGGCTGTGGGAAGATACCTTGCCTCCATGGCGGATATACCCTACCCGGATCAGGAAGGGACATTCCGGCCGCTGTTCTCACTGAAAAAGGATGAGATGAAATATGAAGAGCTGAAGGTGATCCTGACCGCTTTTTCGGATCAGAACGAGGGGAACAGGATCGCGCAGAGGCTGCTTGACCGCAGGATCGCCAATACGCATACGTTTCTTTCCTCCTGCACGGATCAGGAGGTGGCGCAGAGGATCGGGGCAGAGGTGAGCGCAGTACTTTCGAAGGGAAGCCTTTCGCTTGCGCCCGATCACCATCAGGAGGCGTGTTCCAGGCTCCTTGCCTGGATCAGGCAGAATTCGGAACTGGCGAATGTGCTGTTCCCCGCGTTTTCGAACGAGGAAGATCAGATGAAGCTCCTTACGCCTCAGGCAGCAGTCCGTTTGCAGAGAGATGCGGACGACCTTGAACTTTTGATGCAGGTGCTGGGAGAAACGGATCCCGAAAAAGCCATGAAAAAAATCCAGCGGCTCAGGGAGAAGGAAGAGAGGGAAGAGATGGGGCAGGCTTTTGACGAAGGCGGCATTTACTACGACCCTGTATCGGACGTGTATTTTGAAGGAGCGATGGGGATGGCTGGCGATGACGTTCTGCGCAGGATCGGAAAAGGCGGAGAGCAGTACGCATACGACGAGCTGAAGAACGCCTTCCTTAACGAGGGCTTTGTAAAGGCTCCGGATAAAGAAGAAACGAAAAATCTTTGCTGCCTTGTGAAAGGGGAAAGAAAGCTCACGCTTGAACTGGCGGACAGAGAAAACTACCACCAGAGCGGATACGATATCCGTGTTGAAATAGAAGACCCCGGAAAGGAGCCCGTTATCCTCTATAAAGAGGTGAAAACGCATACGCCCGGAAGCGTCCGCGCCGGTGAGATCAATCTTTCCGATGAGCAGATGATCCTGGCAGCGAATGCCGGAGAAAACTATTCGGTGCTGCATGTGGTCTATGATCATAAATTCTGGAAAGGGATCAGCATGCGGGAACTGAATAACCCTGTCCGGCTGATCGGAATGAAGAAACTTTTGAACATGCGCAAGGGCTACCAGTTCCGGGAGGTAGTGGCATGAAGGCCTGACGAAGACATAGGATCGGAGGGATAAAGATGGGTGTTATCGATATGGTGGCAACAGGAAGGAACATAGAAAAACTCAGAGAGGCGGCCGGCCTTTCCGTTAGGGAACTGCAGGACGTTTTCGGCTTCTCCACGCCGCAGGCGATCTACAAGTGGCAGAAGGGGATTTCCATGCCCAAGATCGATAACATGATCGTTCTGGCGGAATTAATGGGGGTGACTATGGACGAGATCATCGTAGTGAAGAGGCAGGATGTGTGATCATTCCTCAAACACCTCAAATTCCCATCCCCCGGCTTTAAGCGCCTTTGTGATCGTAAGGAACTCCGTTTCGTCTCTGTCGTAGAAAGCGATAACGTTGACGCCGGCTTGGTATTGAATGTTCACGTCGTGGTCCGAAAGGAGCTGCCCCGGGAATGTGTTCTTGTTCCCTGTGCCGGTGCGGACAAAGAGGACGCGGTAAGCCTTGCCCTTTTTCTCCATCAGTTTCATGAGGTAACAGAGCATGCGGACGTGGGAGGGGAAAGAAATCTTCACGCCGTTTAAGAGATCCGCCTGGAGCTTTTTCTCCAAAAGGGCGGATCCGCGCACCCGGCCGCCGTCATCGGAGGAGACACCCATGATCGTGGAGGGCTTGATATCGCCGCTGTCGATAAGACCGACGAAGATCTTGGCAAGATTGGGGTCAAACTGCGTTCCGGAGCAGGCCAGCAGTTCGTTTCTCACTCTTTCATCGGAAAGGCGTTTTCTGTAGACACGGTTGCTGGTCATGGCATCATAACTGTCCGCGATCGCCAGGATCCGCGCCAGCAGCGGAATGTCCTCGCCGGAGAGGCCGTCGGGATAGCCGGTGCCGTCATAACGTTCATGGTGGTACCGGATGCCGTCGAGAAGTCCTTCCACTTCTTCGTCCAGCGACTGCATCACCTCATACCCGATCTCGGTGTGCTTTTTCATCAGGGAGAATTCTTCCGGCGTCAGCTTTCCGGCTTTGTTCAGCACGTTGTCGGCGACACCGATCTTTCCGATGTCGTGCACGAGGCCGATATAGTGGATCCGAAACACATCTTCCGGGGTCAGGCCATAGTCATCGGCGATCTCCTGCGCCAACCGCTCCGCGTAGAGCCCGACACGCTCCGAGTGACCGCCGGTGTACTCATCCCTTGCGTCGATGGCACCGGCGATGGTCTCGATGGTGCTGACCGTCATGGCTGTCCGGCGCTGCTCATGCTCTTCCCTCGCGCGCTTATTATCCGCGATCACCTGCACGACAGCGCAGAACATCATCAGGATCAGCCCGATGCAGATATAGATACCCAGCGGCTGCGACCGGTTCACCCAGAACGCTGCCAGCTCGCAGAGCGTAAAGATCAGGAAGAACCCCATGCCGCAGGCGTTATAGATATATTTTTTGATCCTTCCGGTGCGGATATCCGTGATGGTCCCGATCACGAAAACGATGGCCACGGGAGCGGACATGATATGCGAAAAAACGAGCGTACTATAGAGATCGCACACGCCGGTGAAATGCAGGATCAGATTGAGGATAAACTGCGTAAAAACAATAGTTTGCGCGACAAGGAACCGTTTATGATAGGTCCGGTGCTGCACCGCGTCAAAATAGAGGCTCGCGAAAACCGCGATCATCTCCACCGTAAAATAGGCAAAATAGCCCGATAGCGAAGCCCTCTGGAGAAAGAGCTGCCGGATCCTGGATTCGCTGAGGATCCATAGAGAAATATCCACCACCAGAGTGCCCAGGAACAGGAGAGCCGCGACATCGGTAAGGCTCCTCCGATATGTGATCAGGATCCCGAAGATAAGGAGCAGGCCCATGACCATGGTGATAATGGCGATGATGGTAACGACAATGTTGCTCCTGATCTGCCCGTACCACCCGTTGTTGCCATACCCGAGGCTCACGCTGTTGAGTGTGGGGTTGTTCTTGATCGTAATATGGTATTCCACTGTCTTGCCTGCGTCATCATGCGTAAGCTGCGTTACGATATAGGCGCTGGGCAGGTTATACATGTCGAAGGGAAGGGTGTCCGACGAGTATTCGTCTCGTAAGGCGCCGTCGATGAACACGCGGATATCCTGCATGGAGGAGCGGATCATGAGGCTCATGCCGTCCGTGACATTTTCCGGCAGCGTTTTCGACAGCACGAGCTTGTCCCCGTCTTTGGCGTCTGCCTGCGCGGGGAGATCCAGTTCCTCCGCCTCGCCGTCCCGGTAAAGCGTCCAGCCGCTGCTGAAGTCCGCTGTCTCAAAGGACCCCATATCGGCTTCTCCGGTTGTATTGCCGTCAAACACGGCGATGATAACGATCACGATCGTGACGCAAAGCACGATAAGGCTTCCCCAGCGGATGTACTTCCCGAGGAACCGGAACAATTTGCTGTTTTCGTTCGCTTTGACTTTATCAAACATAACTCCATTATACACGCACGGCGGTGAATTTCAAACGCAGATGACGGGTTTCAATTCAGCGGCCTGCCTGACTGTATGGAGGGACTTTCCGATGCGGTCTCAGATTTCTTCTTTTAATTGTCAATTGTGGTATGCGAAAAATGGTTCTGCAAACGGAAGATGATTTGGTTGAAAATGTGCAAAATCTATCGTATAATTGACCAAAGGCCATACTTTTACACAAATTTTGGTTAATTATAAAGAGTTTTTGGAGGATTGCATGAGCATTATCGGGAGACATGCAGAGCAGGACATTCTTTTCGAATGCGTAAATTCGAAACGGCCGGAATTTCTGGTGGTTTATGGGAGAAGGCGGGTTGGTAAGACGTTTCTGATAAAGGAATATTTTAACGACCATTTTTCTTTTTATGCCACAGGGGTGCCGAATGCAAAAACCAGGGATCAGCTGAGGGTCTTTGGTCAGGAACTGATAAGATATAGCTGCGAAGAGAAAAAAGCGCCTTTGGATTGGTTGGAGGCATTTGAGCGACTTCGGAGATTATTGGAGGACGGTAAGGTCTTCAAACATCCCGGCGTGGGGAAAATGGTTGTGTTTCTGGATGAGCTTCCGTGGATGGATACGGCGAAGTCGGATTTCAGAATGGCGTTGGACTATTTCTGGAACAGCTGGGGCTCTTCAAGAAAAGATCTATTGCTGATCGTTTGCGGGTCGGCAACCTCCTGGATCATGGATAATATATTGAATGATACCGGAGGCTTGTATAACCGCATCACAAGACAACTTCATCTGGCTCCGTTTACGCTTCGGGAATGTGAAATGTTCTTGAATAACGAGAACGGAGCAGTTTCAGAAAAACAGGTGATGGATTTCTATATGGTGTTCGGAGGGATCCCATATTATCTGAATATGTTCGACAGGCGCCTGTCCGTAGCTCAAAACATAGATATGCTCGTGTTTGATGAAAACGGGCCGCTTCATTCGGAGTATTCTATTCTCTTTCGCACGCTTTTTAAGCATGCAGAAAAATATGAAGCGATCATCAATTTTATGGCGAAAAGAAAATCCGGAGTGACGCGAGGTGAACTTCTGAAGAATGCCGATATTGTCCAGGGCAATACACTGACAAAAATCTTGAGAGAGCTCACGGAATGCCATTTTATCCGAAAATACAGGAATTTTACAAAAAATAGCCAGGAGTGCATATACCAGATCATAGACCCCTTTGTTCTGTTCTGCCTGAATTTTGTCAGCGATAGCAGAATTCCGGACTGGTCATCCTTTATTGGTTCTCCCGGATACTATGCCTGGAGAGGAAATGCCTTCGAGGTTTTGTGTCTGAATCATCTTCCGGAGATCAGGGCAGCTCTTGGGATCTCGGGAGTCAGTACGATGGAGTGCGCCTGGAGAAGCAAAAAGTCTGAACCGGGAGTTCAGATCGATCTGCTGATCGATCGAAGAGACGACATCATTAATGTTTGTGAAATGAAGTATTCGGATGGGGAATATGTGATCGACCGCGACTATGAAACAAAGCTGAAAGAAAAATGCAGAGCCTTCCGTGATGAGACAGGAACGAAGAAAACGGTTCAGCTTGTAATGATCTCGGCGGAAGGATTGAAACGCAATGCTCACTCAGATATTGTGATGCGGCTTGTTACCGGAGGAGATCTTTTTCGGTAGGCCTAAAAACCAAGGGGAAACATCATCCCGGAGCCTTCTCTTCTCAAATAGGATGATAACCGGATGATCCTGTTAGACAGGAGAGGTTAGCGGACATAGGAAAGAACGGGGATTTATTCACTTTCTTTGATGACCTGATCGCCGGGCTTGGCTCCCGGATCGCAAACGTTTCCCGGATCAAATACGTCTGAGTACGGTCAGGTCGCGATCATGGTCTCCAGTGTTTCAAAGAGCAGCTCCGGTTCCACGGGCTTGCTGAGGTGCGCGTTCAGGCCGGCCTGAAGGGATTTCTGAACATCTTCGTCGAAGGCGTTTGCAGTCATCGCGATGATCGGGATCGTCTTTGCATCGGGCCGGTCGAGCTTCCTTATGGCTTCCGTGGCGCCGAGGCCGTCGAGCACCGGCATCCGGATATCCATGAGGATCGCGTCATAGGTCCCTTCCGGATTGTCCTTAAACATATCCACAGCGATCTGCCCGTTTTCCGCATGGTCAACTTCCATGCCTCTGGCGCCCAGAAGTTTTTTCATGATCTCTGCGTTGATCAGGATGTCCTCCGCGACGAGGATGTGCTTCCCGTTTAAGTCTGCCTTTTTCGGAGCCTGTTCATTCATGTGCTTTGCGCTGATCGCCTTGCTGAACACACTGAGAACGCTGGAGGCAAACAGAGGCTTCGTCATAAAGCTGTCAACACCCGCATCCATAGCCTCTTCCTCGATCTCTTCCCAGTTGTAGGCGGTGAGGATGATGATGGCGGCGTTGTCCGTAAACTGCCGGCGGATCTTTCTGGTCACTTCAATACCGTCCGGATCCGGCATCTTCCAGTCGACGAGGATCATGTTATACGCCTCATGGCGCGCCTCGCCTATTTTCAGCATCTCCAGAGCTTCCTGCCCGTCGGTGCACGTATCCGAAAGGATGCCGACCTCATCCAGCACCAGCTTCGCGTGCTTCAAAGCTTCCGGGTCGTCATCGATGACAAGGACGCGGATATCCTGCGGACGGATCTCGGTGGCACTACTTTCCTTGTCGGAGATCCGCAGGGTGACCGTTACGGTAAAACAAGACCCTTTCCCCTTCTCACTTTCCACTTCGATATCACCGTTCATCATCTCCACGATCCGTTTCGAGATCGCCATACCAAGGCCTGTGCTCCCGTATTTATCGGAGCGGGTTTCTTCCTCCTGCTCGAAGGCGCCGAACACCCTCGGAAGGAAGTCCTTATCCATACCGATACCGGTGTCTTTGATGGTGAATCGAAGGCTTGCGTTCCCGTCAAACTCACGGAGCGTTTCGACATAAAATGAAACGGTTCCGGGAGCGGGCGTGTACTTGACGGCGTTTCCGAGGATGTTCAAAAGAACCTGCATGAGCCTCATGTCATCGCCGATGTAGTAGTCGTTTACATGGCCGTTGATGCCGCACTTATAGCTGAGTCCTTTTTCCTGGCACTGGCCGTCGATCATGGTATTGATCTGCTCCAACATGCTGCGGAAGGAGAACTCCTCGTTTCGGATCAGCATCCGGCCGCTTTCGATCCGGCTCATATCCAGGATGTTGTTGATAAGATGGAGAAGATGGTCTGTGCTGGCGCTGATCTTTTCGAGACAATCCCTTGTTTCATCCGGAAGATCGGGATTGCTTAAGGCGATGCTGTTCAGCCCGATGATCGCGTTCATCGGAGTGCGGATCTCATGGCTCATGGAGCTTAAGAAGGCGGTTTTTGCGGCGCTGGCTGCCTCAGCCTGGTCGAGGGCGTCCGCGAGCGCTGCGTTTCGTTCCAGCTCTTTTCTGGTCTCGCTGTCCACGTTGGAGAGGCCGACGCCGACGGCATGGATCGTATTGTCAGCGGAATCCGAGGGGCGGGTCACGCCTGCCATCCGAAGCAGTTCATAGTGCTTCCAGCCGTCCCAGTCGGCCAGATACCGGAAGGAGATGAGCTGCTCTTTTGCAAGGGCCGTTCGTATATTCTCCGGACGGATGAATTCGAGAAAGGCTTCCCGGTCTTCTTCAACAACGTATCTTTCGGCATAGAGCTTAAAGCGTTCCGAAAAAGTGATGCGATCGCCTTCCTTGGTGTTGCCCGGGAATCCGGGAGCCGTACGGTAGCAGATGGCGTTGTCCTGATCCAGATCCACATAGTAAATACTGCGGTAATCCCGGGACAGGGCGTTGATCATCTTGTCGGCTTCGAGCTTCTCACTTTCCTGCGCAAGAAGCTTTTCCTGAAGGGCAAGACGCTGCTCCAGCTCTGCCTTTGTCTTTCGGTTGTGGCGGATCTGTAAGAAGATGACCAGGATGACCACGGCCAGAATGATGAGGATGATCACCGCTATATTCCGCTTGACAAAATGGGTAAGGACGGTGGATGTGTCCGGAGAAGAGTATACGGCGAGCGAGGTCTCGATCATCGATAAGGGCACGAGATTGATGGTATTGTCCAGGATCGAATAGAGATCGGTGTCGCTGCGCCGAACGGCAAAGCACATGGGCATCGACGCATTGGTGGTGAGGGCGGAGAGATTGTACTTCTCCCGAAGCTCTTCCGTGAGCGCAACGCGGTAGCTGCTGATCAGCGCCGCGTCTGCTTCCCCGGCTTCTACGGCGCGAAAGCAATCTTCGTTGCTCTTGCAATATATCACTTCCCAGTCGGGGAAGACGTCTCGGACAAACAGCTCCTTACTGACATCATATTTTTCGATGGCAACGGTCGTGTCTGTGTCGCTGATGGCGGACGCGCGATCCGCCATGCGGACGCAGGCGTACATCTCCGCCTGCATGACCGGAGACGTCACAAGAAGGCCCCTTTGTTCACTGTCATAGGCCGACATATTGATCGGGAAAACACAGTCCGTTTCTTGGGCAAGCAGGGCGTCGATCGCTTCTTCTGTCGTCTGGTACGGCTCCGGTTCAAAATCGATTGTGGCGTTTTTATTACAGTTGGTGGCAAGCGTAAGGAACTCATCCAGAGCGCCGACCAGAGTCCCCGTCGTTTCGTCATAATCGCAGAACGGAAGGCGGTCGTTCGCATAACCGACCCGGATGGGGCCGTGTGCTTCCAACCATTCCACTTCCTCATGATTTAAATATGCGCTTGCGCCGGAACCCGTTGCGTACCTCTCGTAGAGCTCCTGGTTGTAGTACATGTTGTTGTCCTGGATGCGGCTCAGCGCATAGTTCAATTCGTCAAGGAGGTCTTCCCGGTCTTTATTGACAGCGAAATAGAAATCGGACTCACCGATCTTTTCCACAGGTATGTAAGTGTCCACATTCCAGATCGAATCCAGAGTCAGAAAAGCATCGAGTTCACCGTTCGTCAGCAATTTAAGAGATTCCTGCTCGGTTATGTCCAAAGGAATGACCTCGGCCTCGACCCCGTTTTCCGCTTCCCATTCGAGGAACATGCCTTCCTGAATGCTGCCCCGGTTGACACCGATCTTCTTTCCGTTCAAGGTGTTGTGCCTCCCCGGCAGGATCTCGTCGTTGTCCGCATCGATAAAGAGGTAGTACGACTCCGCGCCCATGGAATAAGACGGGAAAAGCATTTCATGGGAGCGCTCCTCGGTGTAGGAAACATCGCTCATCAGGTCGATCTCGCCGGCTTTGAGCATGTCGAGGAGCTCCGGCCAGCTGCCTTCCACATATTCATATTCCCAGCCGGTGTAGGCTGCGATCATCTGCTGGTAATCATAGGCATAGCCGGAACGCCTTCCGAATTTATCGATCTGGTTGAACGTGGATTCATACCAGCCGACCCGGACGACTTTACTTTCATTTGTATTTGATTGCGCATAGGCATGGATCTGCAGAGAACCGGCAGGGAATGCTGCGAGCAGCAAAAAGAGGATGATGGACAGGATGGTTTTTGACAAACGCGTGTTTCTCATATCTTCCGGTCTCCTTAATAGACGAACCACCAATGGTATCTCATTTTACCAAAATTTTGCCGGTTTGTCGATATTTATAAACATATGGATCCTCTAGATGTGTACAGTAACATCTTGTTGCCAAAGCGATTTTTTGATATATTTTATGGTGGCTAAAAATATAAAACGCATCAGGGAGAGTGGCTCGTATAATTTATATATTTGTGTAGTTAGGAGGGAAAAATGGTTTTAACTGGCATTGGAGAACTGAACAGGGACGCATTTGCGAATCTGCTCCCGGAATGGGAGGAAGAGGATTCCGTTGAGATCGGTGTGATCGAAGACGGGAAGGCGGTCGGAGCGGCGGTGTTTTCAGAGCATGGAGACGCTCTATTTTTGCAGCATCTTTTCGTGGTGCCGGAATATCGCCGGAAGGGGCTGGCCACCGCTCTGCTCACGGGATTTTTTAAGGAGCTGAAGGATGAACCGCTGAAGGAGGTTCTGGTCAATTTCCGGGATGACGCAGAGGGCATGGAAATGTTTTTGCTGAAGCAGGGATTTCGGCTGTTTACCGATGCGGAGATCCTCAGGGCTCCTGCCGAGGAGATCCTTCATTCGAAGGTAGCGAGATCTCTTTTGAAAACGACAGGCAAGGGAAAGGTTTTGTCGATCAGTGAGCTTCTGGCGGATGAAAGAAGGGCTGTTGCGCGTCTTCTTGACGAAGAAAAGATGGAGACGGATCTGATCAACGATCCGGAGCTTTATGAGCCGCTGTCCTTTGTGATCCAGGATCCGGATACGGGAGCCTTAAGATCCTGTGTTTTATGTGAGAAGGATGGCAAAGAGGTCACAGTGCTTTTGCTCGCCAATGTTTCCCATCAGCCGGCGGATCTGGCGGAGCTTTTTCGGACCATGATACGCAATGCGAATAACGAAGGCCTTGAGGATGCGGAGCTGGTCTTTTTATCGAACAGGGAAGGGATCGTGGAAACGGTGGAACATCTGATGGACGATCCTTCAAAGCTGAAGCGGGATGGGTATATGTTTGTCGGAAGAATGCGTCTCAGAGAAGAAGATTACTGGCTCAGAGACTTTATCCTTAAGGAAAGAGAGGGGAAATAAAAATGTCAGAACAGAGTATTCAGATCAAAGATGAGAAAAAAGTTGAACTGGAAAGAAAGATGGAGCAGTTCAAGGAAAAAGCGAAGGTCATGATGGGACAGGATGATGAAAAACTGGTGGCCACAAAGGAATCGCTGAGACGCAAGTTTTCCGACGTATCCTTCGTAACGCGGCAGTACACAGCTGAATCCTTTCAGTCCGGGGTGATCGCATCTTACGGCAGATTATATGGGGGAAAGACCTTAAGTAAATCCGATCAGGCAAAACGGATGCAGAAAGCAGCGCAGAAAGCGGTACTTCAGAGGGATCTTATGAGAGAAACCCACGACTATCTGGAGGAGCGGGATAAGGTGCTGATGCCCAAGATGGAGAAAGCGGTTTTGTCGGCGGGCGCAACGAACATCAGCCGTCACATGAGCCTGATGCAGGAGAATAATCCGTACGCGGAGCTCATTCGGGACTGGGCGGCGCTTGAGGATCTTGAGGAAAGAAAAGCCATTTCGATCATAAACGATTTTTCGAAGATGGAAAATACGAAGAATGCCGTTAAGTACATGCACCAGGAGTTGATGAGCGCAGATCTTTCGCAGTTCGAATATAAAAATGACAAGGAATTCGTAACCAACCTGAAGCAGAAATATGCGAAGCTCCGCGCATATGCGCATATTGCAGAGACGGAGAAAATGGAACTTGGCGGCAACGGAGGCAAATACGAGGTCGACAAGCTGGAACTGAGGGCGAGGCTTAAACTGGTGCTGGAGATCAAGGAGGACTATGAAAACCGCATGATCCTGATGCAGTCTCCGTATTATGTTATGCTGGCCGGAAAGGACGTGCTCAATGTTTCGGACAAGAAATTTGCTCTCTGGAAAAAGAACCTGCTGAAATACAATATGAATCCGGGACTTTTGGCTTATCTGGAAACTATTGAAAAGCAGCGGAAGCAGAAGACCTTCCGGAAGGGAGACGTACTTGCAGACCGGCTGAAAAAGGAAACGGAGCAGCTGAGAAAGGAAGATTATAAAAAAGGCAGTTCGGAATACAAAAAGGTAATGAAGGAAGTGGAAGAATTCGCCAAAAAGAAGAAGTCGAAAGATTACCGCGGGACGATGCCGGATCCTGCTCTGAAAAAGAAAAATCCGAAGCAGTATCAGGCGGAGGCCGATAAATACCGTAAAACACTGAAGGAGTATTTTGAAGAGAAGGGCCATGAAATAGCTTCTAAAACAGAAAAAGCGACCCGGCAGAATTGCGGAGAGATCGTTCCGAAAATGGGGGGAGATCTTCTGGAGGGCTTCGGGATCGAAGATTTCCCGAAGTCGGCTGCTTTGAATGAGAAGTATTTAACGGACAAGGAGTTTAGGGACAGAGTCGGAGGAGATCCCGATTATGCCAGGAAATTCGAAAAGGAACAGGAACACGAGATCGATCTTTTGAATCAGATGAACGATGCCGCCGAGGTCAATCTTCTCGCAACGGCGTATGAAGATGATTATGAAGAGCATGCCTATATTTCCAAAAATCCTTTGTACTCCAAGGAGGAGATAGCAAACATTGAATTATTCAGGAGTTATTGCGTAGATGCATTGCTTCCGATCGGCGAAACCTATGAAACCAAAAAGCGCCAATATGTGCTGAACACATACGAAATGTTTAAGTCCCGCGCCCGCGCCAAGGTTGCGCTTACAAGAGATCCGGCTCATCCCGAAACCAAGGATTATAAGGCATGGGTCAAGCTCGATCAAATGATGAAGGAAGCGAATTGCGAACTGGATAAGGATATCATAGATAAAGCATACAAAGATGCTGAGTCAAATCACAAAGAGACGGATGAGGCATGGAAGAAGGAACATGCGGATGTGCTGGAGACCCACAGCTTAACGGTGGGAGGCGTGGAGTTCCCGTTCCCGCAGCTGACGGCGAAGATCGGCTATTTCAATGGATCGGATGGGAGGTATTTTCTTGACGCGAATAAGAAGCCTGTGAGCTTAAAGGATCTTCTGCTGGGCAAAAAGCCGCTGCAGGCGAAAGAAGGCGTGACGCCGGAAATGCTGAAGGAGGCTTATAATGATCTGCTTCCGGAGTTATTAAAGCACCAGGCGTACACAAAATTCCAGATCACGGAACGGCTTTGGCTGGACGGCATAGCGAACATGGAGATCGTTCATGCCGAGATGGTCAACTTTGAAGAACAGCTTTGCCCGAAGCTGGCGAAATTCCTTTCGCTGGTGGATCTCAAATAACATAAAGGAGAGGTATACATATGCTGCTTTATTCGACGATATTGGACATCAAAGAAAACGTGACCAAGGATGACTTTATTCAACTTGTTATCGAATGGAATCAGACCAGCAACCATGATGAAAATATCATCAAAGGGATCTCCTGGAACGGAGAAAGGAACATCCGCTTCGGGAACGATAAGCTGTGGCTTGAGATCATCGAATACCGGAATAAGAACATCATCGCGGTTCGTTATGAGAAGGTCGCAGATGACGGCGCCATATGGGATACGGACTACATCATGAACTTTGATGAGATGCGCATGGCGATCCGGCTGGACAGAAGCTATCTGGAAGAAGCCGTTGTGACAAATAAGGAGTTTTCCACGCCGCATTTTGTGACGCTGCTGATCCAGAAAGGCTTCTTGAAAAAGGACGGGGATTTCGAGGTGATGCGGGATGCGCTGGAGATCGACGGGAATAACGCGGCGCTTTTGAATGAGGTCATTGAGGGAACAGCAAAACATCAGCTTCCGATCGTCTATGTATCAAAGACCTTTGCAAATACAGAGCCTCTGCACGTGGGGTGGCTGTGCAGCCGGCTGAAAGGCACGGCGCATGTGCTTGTGCAGAAAGATAACTCATTCACCGCACAATTGCGCTCAGCCTGCGCCGGAAAAAATATGTATAACGGGGCGATCGGGATCTACTATCCGAATGATGCGCTGGGAACGAAAATATGCATGTATAAAGAGGGCTATGAGAAACAGCTGCTTGATAAAGTCGTGAATTTCGTTCTGCAATACAGCGTGCTGCAGCGGATCGATACGCTCTATACCTGGCAGGGCGTGAGCAATTCGCTTTTGAAGGACCGTCTGGCGAGCCAGAGGGAGGAGCGTCTGGAGGCGGAACGCGCCAGGGCGGAAGCGGAAGAAGAAAAAAACAAGGCGGATGACCGGGCTGAAGAAGTATATGAGATCGTGGATGAGGAATTGAAGGCGCTGCAGAGGCAGGTGGAGGAACTGACCCGCGATAATATGATCAAGGATTGTGAGAATCAGGCGCTGAGGGAAAAGCTTGCACAGGTGGATGCGAAGCCCGTGCTGGTCCAGGGGGAGGAAGAGGACCTGTACCCGGGCGAAATACGGGACATCGTGCTCGCGGCGATCAGTGAACATCTGGACAGAAATATAAAAAAGGGCTCCAGGAGAGAGCATGTTCTGGCAGATATACTAAACAGCAACAAGTACGAAAAGCTTTCCGAGAAAAAAAGAGAAGCGCTGAAGAACCTCTTCAGCGGGTATACCGGCATGAATGCTTCGCTTAAGAGTGGATTGCAGGAGCTTGGATTTACCGTAAAGGAAGAAGGAAAGCACCATAAACTGATACTGGGCGATGATCAAAGATATTGGACTACGCTGGCATGCACACCGGGCGACAACCGCGGCGTGAAAAACGAGGTGTCTGATATCTGTAACAGTATGTTTTAAGGTTTTGCAGCGGGGAACCGGACAAAACGGCCTGAAAACAGGAAGCGTCGGGGAAAAACTACCGGCGCATCGGGAAAGGAGAGTTCATGAACATAGCAGCGAAGCTGGCTGAAGAGCTGGGAATACGGGAGAGCCAGACAAAGGCGGTGATCGATCTTCTGGATGAGGGGAATACGATCCCCTTCATCGCCAGATACCGGAAGGAGGCCACGGGGTCATTAAATGATGAGGTCTTAAGGACGTTGTTTGACCGTCTGACCTATCTTCGAAATCTGGAGGAAAGGAAAGCCACGGTGCTTTCGAGCATTGAGGAACAGGGGGCGCTGACGGAGGAACTGAAGGCGGCGATCCTGGCGGCGGAAACGCAGGTGGCGGTTGAGGATCTGTACCGGCCGTATAAACCGAAGAGAAGGACCCGCGCGATGATGGCGAAGGAGAAGGGGCTGCTGCCGCTGGCGGATCTGATCCGGGAGCAGGCGATGACGGAGGCTCCTCTGAAGGCGGCGGAAGCGTTTATCGACCCGGAAAAGGGCGTGGAAACGGCGGAGGACGCGCTGGCCGGCGCGAGGGATATCCTGGCCGAGGAGATTTCGGACAACGCCGATTTCCGGACCTGGATCCGCGAGTTTACGATGAAACAAGGTACGCTTTCTTCCGAGGCGAAGGAAGAAGGAACCGAGTCGGTATATGAGATGTACTATTCCTTTGAGGAGCCGCTGATGAAGCTCCCGGGGCATCGGATCCTGGCGATCAACCGCGGGGAGAAGGAAGGGATCTTAAATGTATCCGTAAAGGCACCGGAGGAAGAGATCCTTCTCTATCTGGAAAAGAAGGTGATCACAAAACCGGAGGCAGTGACGGCGGAAACGCTGAAGGAAACGATCGCGGACGCGTATTCCCGGCTGATCTCTCCTTCGATCGAAAACGAGATCCGCCACGGCCTCACCGAAACCGCCGAGGACGGGGCGATCAAGGTCTTCGGAAAGAACCTGGAGCAGCTTCTGATGCAGCCGCCCATTGCCGGAAAGGTGGTGCTGGGCTGGGATCCGGCGTTTCGTACCGGGTGCAAGCTCGCTGTCGTGGACGCGACGGGAAAGGTTCTGGATACGAAGGTAATTTATCCGACCGCGCCGCAGAACAGGGTCGAAGAGTCGGTGAAGATCGTAAAAAGCCTGATCAAAAAGTATGGGATCTCTTTGATCTCTTTGGGGAACGGAACCGCTTCCAGAGAGTCGGAGCAGATCATCGCGGATATGTTAAAGGACGTGCCTTCGGATGTGCAGTATGTGATCGTAAATGAAGCCGGGGCGTCGGTGTATTCGGCGAGCAAGCTGGCGACCGAGGAATTCCCGGAATTTGATGTGGGACAAAGAAGCGCCGCATCCATGGCGAGACGCCTTATCGACCCGCTGGCGGAGCTCGTAAAGATCGATCCGAAATCCATCGGCGTCGGGCAGTATCAGCATGATTGCGACCAGAAGAAGCTCGGAAACACGCTCGGCGGCGTGGTGGAAAACTGCGTGAACCGTGTCGGCGTGGACTTAAATACCGCGTCGGCTTCATTGATGGAATATGTCGCCGGGATCTCGAAGCCCGTGGCGAAAAATATCGTTGCTTACCGCGAAAAGAACGGAAGGTTTTCCTCCCGCAAGGAGCTTTTGAAGGTGGACCGGCTCGGGCCGAAGGCATTTGAACAGTGCGCCGGTTTCATGCGGATCACCGGAGGAAAGGATCCTCTTGATGCGACCGCGGTCCATCCGGAAAGCTATGCGGCGGCGGAGAAGCTTTTAGAGCTTTTGGGAATGAAAAAAGAAGATATCACCGCAGGCGGGATGCAGGGGCTTTCCAAGAAGATCACGGATCCGAAGAAGACGGCGGAAGAGCTTTCCATCGGGGAACTGACCCTTCTTGATATCTGCAAGGAACTGGAAAAACCGGGGCGCGACCCCCGTGAAGATATGCCGCGGCCGATCCTCAGAAGCGATGTGACGGAATTAAAGGATCTGAAGCCGGGGATGATCTTAAAGGGGACAGTCCGAAATGTTATTGACTTCGGCGCGTTTGTCGATATCGGCGTTCATCAGGACGGGCTCGTGCATATCAGCGAGATCACCGACCGCTTTATCAAGCATCCGCTGGAAGCTGTCAGCGTCGGAGATATCGTGGAGGTGCGCGTGATCTCCGTGGATGTGAAAAAGCAGAGGATCCAGCTTTCAATGCTGCTCGATCCGGAGAAGGCCAAAAAGCCGGCCGCAAAGGCAAAGGAGCCGAAGAGCTCCGGCGGCGAAAAAAGAGGGCCGGATAAAAACGGAAAGAAAAACGCTCCGAAAGAGAAGAGGACGGACCGAAAAGAGAACCACAGCGGAAACCTTACGATCGGTGATCTGGTGAAGGGATTGAAGCTGAAATGAGGGATTGCACATTACGATTTAACATAGTATCATTTCATTTTGTTATACTAAAAAATTTGAAGAAAGAGGAAAAAGATGAGTGATAAGGTAAAAAAATTCCTGTTATTGATCGGTGGCGTAGGCGTGATCCTGCTCGGGATCATAGCGCTCCTGTCTGAAGACATGATCATCTTATTCTGCGGCCTGGGGATGTTAGTTTACGGCATCAGTACTCTGATCACCTGGAGCAACCATCGAAAAGCGGGTACCGCAAGCAAATTGTCGTTTTGGATCGCCATAGCCGCGATGATCGCCGGTGTGGCTGTGATGTGCGGAAGCGCAGTCGGCGCTCTTCCGATCACGATCGTGATGGTGATCCTCGGGATCTGGATCATTGCAACCGGCGTATTTGAGATCATCGGCGCAGTGATCTATCGGAAAGCGATGACGACCGCGGATCTGGGCGTGCAGGCGCCGGGGTCGATCGCAACGATGATAATTGGCGGCATTGCGATCTTCGTGGGACTGATCACTATTTTCGCTCCGCTGTTTGCTCTTTACATAGCGGGAGTCCTTATCGCGATCATCCTGATCGTGGTAGGGGTAAGAATGATCATTAATTCGTTTTCCGTAGGGGCGATTTCCAAAAAGGAGGAATCTGTATGAAGCGCGGAGTAGTCTTGAGCGGAGGCGGAACAAAGGGCGCCTATGAAGTGGGTGTCTGGCGCGCTCTCCGGGAACTGAATATTGATTACCAGGTTGTCACCGGAACATCCATCGGTTCCATCAACGGCGCGATGATGGCGATGCAGGATTTTGAGCGGTGTGAAAAGATGTGGCTTGGCATGGAGATGACTGACCTTATGAGCCAGCCGCAAAAGAAGAAATTCAGTTTCGAAGAATTCCTGAAAAAACTGATCTCTCCCGGCGAATCCATGCGGGAACAGTTCGGCGCAGGGTCTGTTGACAATTCGCCGTTCCCGGACTTTATCCGGGCGAATATCGATGAGGATATGATCCGTAATTCACCGGTGGACTATGGACTGGTTACGGTCAGATCCCATGACCGGAAGCCGTTTCTGCTTACGAAGAAGGATATACCGCAGGGCCTGATGCATGACTATATCATCGCCTCCTCATCCGTGTATCCCGTTTTCCCGATGCATAAGATCGGGGATGAAAACTATATCGACGGAATGTATCATGATAATCTCCCCATCGACCTGTGTATTTCCATGGGCGCGGGAGAGCTGGTGGTGGTGGACCTGCATCAGGAGCCCCAGCATCCGGCATATGAAAGCCGCCCGTACGTCACCTATATTACACCGAGTGAGGACCTTGGCGGGATCCTGGCATTCGATCCGAAGGTGATCCGTAAGAACATCGAGATGGGGTATCGTGATGCCCTGCGTTCCTTCGGGCGGTTCAAGGGCTATACCTATTGCATCCTGCCGGAGAGCTTTCAGGGCTTTGATGCAGCAGTGGAGCGTTTCAACGTGGCCTGTGCGCAGGGGCAGGGGGATATCAACCTCTATACCAGGGCAAAGAAAAAACGGGTCCGTGAGTACTACCAGATGTATCGCCTTTTGGAAAAATATTCCAGAGGCCGTGCGGTGGAGAAAGAGGACTATTTCATCCGCGGTGCGGAGATCGCCGCAGACATCGTCGGGCTTTCGCATGAAAAGATATGGGATATGAAGGATCTGATCGAACAGGTGAAAAAGCATATCGGTTCGCCTGATGCTTCGCCTGACAGACGGTTTTTCGAGCGCGAGGTCACCAAATCCTTCCATAAGGACGCGAAAAGGCTGGAGAAGGAGAAGGGGAAGGAATATATGATGGGCTGCCTTTATCACGCGTTTTGCGAGAAGATGCCGAATTACGACACCATGAGGGAGATCCTGAGGGCGCTGCCCGGCGAGTCGGCGGCTACCCTGTTTTTGCGTTCGATCTGATGGGATAATTAAAGAGAGGAATGGGAAATGAAAAGAAAAAATTTAGCTGCGCTGCTCGGTCTGGCATGCGCCATGTCCGTAACGTTAGCGGGCTGCGGCAACACAGCCGCACCGGCAAATACCCCGAAGGAGGAGCCCGCGGCCAGTGAGGCTGCAGCGCCGGAAACCGAAGAGGTAAAGGAAGAACCGGTTACGGAAGCAGCCGCAGAGGAAACCGAAACGGAGGAACCGGAAACCGAGACGGAAGAAACCGAGGCGGGGATCCCGGAAGGGTATCATCTGGTCTGGGGTGATGAATTTGACGGGACTGAGCTGAATGAAGACGACTGGAATTATGAGGTCCACGAAGCGGGCTGGGTGAATAATGAGCTTCAGGAATACATCGCGAGCCCCGATTACGCCTATGTAAAGGACGGCGAGCTCGTTATTCAGCCGGTGAAGACCGAAGAGAACGGAAAGGTTTCTTATGCATCGGGGCGTGTGAACACGCAGAACAAGCATGACTACAAGTACGGATGGTTTGAGGCGCGGCTGAGAGTTCCCGAAGGAAAGGGTTTCCTTCCGGCATTCTGGATGATGCCGCAGGATGAGGAATTCTACGGCCAGTGGCCCAAGTGCGGTGAAATAGACATCATGGAGGTCTTAGGGGACACCACCAATACGCTTTACGGGTCTTTGCACTACGGCGAACCGCACGAACAGAAACAGGGCTCATTTAATCTCGCGGATGGCGATTTTGCGAGCGAATACCATACCTTTGCCGTGGAATGGGAACCGGGCCATATCGGCTGGTATGTGGACGGAGAGCAGTATTTTGAAGCGGATAACTGGTTCACGAAGGTCGACGGCGAAGAGGAAAAACCGTATCCTGCGCCGTTTAACCAGCCGTTCCATGTGATCTTAAACGTCGCGGTCGGAGGCGACTGGCCGGGCGATCCGGACGACACCACCGTTTTCGACGAGCGCGCGGCGATGAAGGTCGATTATGTCCGGATCTACCAGAAGGATAGCTATGATGAAAATGTGGAGAAGCCTGTCGAGGTCCTTGATATGAGGGAAGCCGATGAAACAGGAAACTTTGTCTACAACAGCGACTTCAGCGAAGATGAGGACCTGACGGATGACGAAAACTGGAAATTCCTGCTCTTTAACGGGGGCGAGGGTTCTGCCGAGATCAAGGACGGCGAGATCGTCATCACATCGACAAAGGAAGGGTCGGAGGAGTATTCCGTACAGCTGGTGCAGCCGAAGATGCCGATGGAGGAGGGAAAGACCTACAAGTTCTCGTTTGAGGCTTATGCAGACGAAGACAGGGAGATGAAGGCAGCCGTGACCGCCCCGAACGCGAACTGGATCCGTTATTTCCCGGACACCGCAGTCAAGCTCGGTTCGGACTGGCAGACATATGAGTTCACCTTCGACATGAAGGACAAGACCGACGACAGCGGCCGCGTGGAATTCAATATGGGCGCGCAGGGCTCAACCGCCACGATCCATATCCGCAATGTACGCCTTGAAATTGCAGCGTAATTAAAAGGAGAAGATTATGTCAGATCAGCAGGTTCTCGAAAATGAAAAAATCAATTCCCAGATCACGGAGATTTACGGAACATTTCTGGATGAGTATTCGGAGGAGCAGCAAAAAAAGCCGGACTCCAAACTGAGTGATGTTGATTTCGATAAAAAGAAAAAAGACGAAGAACCGAAAGAATAAAACACAAAGCCTGCCGGATCACACCGGCAGGCTTTTTTACTCGGGGTGACAGGACTCGAACCTGCGGCCTCATGCTCCCAAAGCACGCGCTCTAGCCAAACTGAGCCACACCCCGTGAGCGTTCCCGTGCGGAAACGCTTTTTCATTATACAGAGTTCGATTGAAAATTTCAACACTTAAAGAGCGTGCTTAAGATCCCGCGGCCGAGAGAGGCGCCGACGTTACCGCCCAGAGTCTTCCCGAAGCTGCCGAAACTCTTGCCGATGTTCTTGCCCACCTCGCGCCCGACAGTGCCGACAACCGCGTTGCCGACGGATTTTGCAGCGCGCTTTTTCGCGGCGTCGCTCTGCTTTTTCTGTTTAGCCAGCTCCTTTTCGTTGGCAGCGGCAAGAGCTGCGTTTTCCGCCGCCGCGGCATCCGCCAGACCTTTTCGCTGGAGAAATTCATAGGCGGAATCCGGATCGACGGGGTTGGCGTATTTACTGTAGAGGAAGCTTGACTTCACCGCCGTATCCCGCTCTGCATCGGAGATGCTTCCCATGCGGCTTTCCGGGGGAAGGATGAAGGCGCGCTCGCAGATCGCGGGGACGCCGCTTTCGTCAAGGAAGGAAACGAGCGCTTCGCCGGTGCCAAGCGCCTGGATCGCGTCCTCGGTCTTGAAGGCGGGGTTCTCACGGAAGGACTGCGCTGCTGCCTTGACGGCTTTCTGGTCCGCAGGCGTGTAGGCGCGGAGAGCGTGCTGCACCTTATTCCCAAGCTGGGAGAGCACGCCGTCAGGGATGTCACGTGGGTTCTGTGTGATGAAGAAGATCCCGACGCCCTTGCTGCGGATCAGCTTGACCACCTGCTCGATCTTTTCGGTCAGGAGTTTTGGCATATCCTTGAACAGGAGATGTGCTTCATCAAAGAAGAAGACCAGCTTCGGAAGCGGCTGATCGCCGACTTCGGGAAGGGTTTCAAAGAGCTCGCTCAGCATGTAGAGCAGGAAAAGGGCATAGAGCGTCGGATTTGTGATGAGGCTTCTGCTGTCTAAAACGTTGATCATGCCCTTGCCGGACGGGTCACGCGCAAGGAAATCCGCGATATTGATGGCGGGTTCGCCGAAAAAGATCTCGCCGCCGTTTGTTTCCAACGCCACAACCGCGCGCATGATCGCGCTCACGGAGACCTTGCTGATGTTGCCGTACGCGGCAGCAAATTCCGTGTTGTTTTCGGAAATATAGTTCAGCACAGCCTTCAGATCCTTCGTGTCGATCAGCAGAAGGTTATTGTCATCGGCGATCTTGAAGGCGATCGTGAGAAGATCGGATTGAAGGTCATTGAGGTCGAGGATACGGGAAAGAAGGAGCGGCCCCATCTCGGAGATCGTGGTCCGAAGCGGGATCCCGGTGCGGCCATATACATCGAAAAAGGCGGTCGGGAAGGGCTGCATGGTGAACCCGTTTGCCGCAAGACCGAAACGTTCGATCCGCTCCTGCATGTCGGAAGTCTCCTCCCCCGCGCTGATCATGCCCGCGAGGTCCCCCTTGACATCGGATAAAAAGACGGGAACGCCGAGGCGGGAAAAAGATTCCGCCATGACCTTCAGCGTGACCGTCTTGCCCGTTCCGGTGGCGCCGGCGATGAGGCCGTGGCGGTTGGCCATGCCGGGAAGTAAGAATATATCCTGCTTGTTTTCGGTTTGCGCGATCTGGATTTTTCCATCTTTTACCATGTGTTTGTCCTCTCAAAAAGAATAATTTGGATAAATTATAGCACAAACCCCTAAAGATGGAACGGAAATGTGACGATATAAATTCCGTAGACTATGGAAAGGAGACTCTGTATGGCTATTACAATTCAGGACCCGTATCTTTCGGGGCTTCAAAAGACGGAAACCGCGAAGACAGCCGGGCAGAATGCGGCGGAAACCGGAAGCCAGTTTAAAGAAGCTCTGGCAGCGCTGCAGGAAAACGGGAAGGATCAGGAGAAACCTTCGTTTCAGATCGGCGGGAAGAGCTACACGCAGGAAGAATGGGACAAGATGATCTCCGATTTTGACCGCCAGGCGGAAAAGATCAGGGAAGAGATCCGGGAGGAGATCGAAGACCGGCAGGCTCTTGAAGAGGCGAAGGAGGCCGGGACTTATCAGGAAAGTGAAGTCACCGACGAGCAGATCGCCGCTTTGTTTGTGGACCGCGATTAACTGCGTGTAGCGGTTTCAGGAATAAGCCGCGGGAAAGTTTGATAGGAATGTGTTATGAATGATGTATTAAAGGACTTCGTACGGCTGGATCTGGACCGGAAGGAGCGGACCGGCTGCGCGGAGGTGGTTTATTGTGCCGGAAAGACGCCGGAGCAGACGGCAGAGATCTTTCGCCGCCTCGTGGAGGCAGAAGGAGAAGCTCTTGGGACAAGGGCGCAGAAGGAGCAGGCGGATGCTGTATTAAAGCTCTTCCCCGACGCCGTTTATGATCCGCTTTCGAAGATCCTGAAGGTGGAAAGGAAAGAAAAGGAATCGATCGGCAGGATCGCCGTTTGCGCAGCGGGGACTTCGGACCTTCCGGTGGCGGAGGAAGCGGCGCAGACAGCGGAGTTCTTCGGGAACAAAGTGGACCGGTTCTTTGACATCGGGATCAGCGGGCTCCATCGTCTGCTGGGTACGATCGATGAGATCCGAAAGGCCTCCTGCGTCATTGCCGTGGCAGGGATGGAAGGCGCAATGCCGAGCGTCCTTGGCGGGCTTGTTTCGGTGCCCGTGATCGCTGTACCCACGTCAGTCGGCTACGGTGCAAATTTTCAGGGGCTTTCCGCACTCCTGGCGATGCTGAATTCCTGCGCCAACGGGATCTCCGTGGTCAATATTGATAACGGCTACGGCGCCGGGTATATTGCATCTCAGATCAACCGTCTTGCCGAACACGGCGGACCGGAAAAAAGAAGCTAGTATTTGCGAAACAAGCGGCCATGGCGGAATTGGCAGACGCGCTGGATTTAGGTTCCAGTGGGCAACCGTGCAGGTTCAAATCCTGTTGGCCGCAAGAAAAAGAGAGCACGGAGATCCGTGCGTAGAGCTCCTGAGGAAGGGCTAAAAGAAAGAGGGGAAAAAGTGATGGCGTCGAAGAAAAAGGGAGTTTTGATCATAATTTTGGCAGCGGCAGTTCTGGCGGCCCTTGTGGTGATCCTTTTGCTGGTGAACGGCAAGTTCGAAAAAAAAGCGGCAGTCGGCGCGAAGCATGTGACACTGGAAGTGGTGAACAGCGCGGGGGATACGACAACCTATGACGTGCATACGGATGCACAGTATCTTCGCCAGGTAATGGATGAAACCGATGGCTTTACCTATTCCGGCAAGGACAGTGAATACGGGATCATGGTGGAGATCGTCAACGGGGAGCAGGCAATATATGATACGGACAATGCCTACTGGTCGCTTTATGTAAACGGAGAATACGGAAATTACGGCGCGGATTCTCAACCTGTAACGGACGGAGATATCTATACCTGGAAGTACGAGAGCGCAGATGCCTGGGTGCAGGATGATGCAGCCTGAGAAAAGGAAGGGCTTTTCTATCCGTGATGTGGCGGAGATCGGCTTGGCGGTTGCGGTCATAGAAGCCAGCAAAGCAGTGCTTTCCTTTTTGCCGAACATCGAACTGACCAGCTTCTGGCTGATCATGTTCACGCTGTTTTTCGGATGGAAGATTGTGGCGGTCGTGCCGGTGTTTATTTTGATCGAAGGCCAGATTTACGGGATCCATATTTGGTGGATCATGTATCTGTATATCTGGCCTCTTCTTGTCCTTATGACCTGGCTGTTCAGAAGAATGAAGAGCGTCTGGTTCTGGGCGATCTTTTCAGGGATCTTCGGCATCTGCTTTGGGGCGCTCTGTTCGATCCCCTATTATGTGATGGGATTTATGGAGGGAGGCTTTTCAGCCGGCTTACGCAGCGGATTTACATGGTGGGTTGCGGGAATCCCATGGGATCTGATTCATTGCGCCGGAAACTTTGTGCTGATGCTTGTTCTTCACCGGCCGATCCGTGCAATTATGAAATAGTTCTAATTTACATAATCGAAAAAAGAGAGTAAAATGTTCCTGAATGTGTGTATTTTTTCAGGGGCTTGATATATGAATTTTGTTGATGTATGGAACAGCTCCTCATATAACGCGGCAGCGTTTTTGATCGCGCTTACTTCGATCTTTTACACGCTGCTCAGAGGACGTACCGCCAGAAAACAGAATAAGCTCTTTATCATGATCATTTTTGCGATCCTTCTGAGCTCGATCTGCGCGACGGCTTCTATCTTTTCGGAAGCTGCCATCCCGTATGACGAAGGCGCAAAAAAGGTGATCTATGTCGTCGAGTATCTTTACTTCATCGGACACACTGCGCTGGGTCCGCTGATGTTCTATTATTCTCTTTATGTTTGTGACGCGGATGAGGATATCGGCAACAGGGCAAAATACCTGCTGCTGCTCCCGGGCCTTATTGCGGAGGTCCTGGTCCTCATCAATCCGTTCACCCATCTTGTGTATTACATTGATGATCATTATCATTTCCAGCGGGGGCCGCTCGAGGTCGTGCTTTATTTGATGGCGGGATTTTATGCCGTTTTTTCGGCCGTGATCCTGTTCCGTTATCGGAAGACCACTTCCTTCGAAAGAAAGGTTTCCGTGGTGTGCTTTTACGGGCTGACGGCTGCGGGCATGCTGGTGCAGATGGTGACAAAGACCGTGCGGCTGGAGCTCTTTGCCGAAGCGCTTTCCGTGATGGGACTGATGTTCTCTGTTGAAAATGAGGACTCCGGGATCGACCTGACAACGGGCGTCCGTAACCGCGACGCCTTAAAGAACGATCTGGAGCGTTATTTCGGCAGAGAAAGGCCGTTTGAGATCATTGCGGTCCGCCTCATGGATGTCGTGACACTGCAGAGGATCATGGGCTTTTCGGGATTTGACGCGGTGCCGTGCATGGTGGCGGAATATCTGAAGTCGATCCACCCGGCGATCCATATCTACCGGGCGGCGCCGGAGGTGTTCCTTCTGGTCATTCCGCGGGAAGGCGGGAAAGCGGAGATCTTAAAGAATAAGATCATTGGCCGGTTCGCCCACAGCTTCCGGTATTATTCGTTCGAGGGGATGCTTCGGTACTATCTGATCCATGCCCGTGTGCCCGAGGATCTGAATTCCTTAAGCGAACTGCTTTTGACCGCGGATCTGCCGATCCCGGCATCGGTGCCTTCGCATATTTTGGAGGGTGAGAACCTTTCCTATCTGCTTCGTAACGCGGCGCTCGAAAAGGCGATCCGGGAATCAGATGCGAACCATTCGCTCTATGTGGAATATCTTGATATTTACGATACGGTTACAGGCGAGGTTGCGTCCAGAGAGGCGACCCTTCTTTTGAAGGATGAAAAGCTCGGCGTCGTTTATCCGGAGGAGTTTCTTCCGGTGGCGAGACAATGCAATAAAATGGAGGAGCTCGGGAAGCTGCTCCTGGGGACAGCCTTCCGTGATTTCGGAGAAAACAGGGACCAGGATCCGACAGCGAAGAGGCTGAATGTGAACCTGTTTTCCGTGTTCCTTGCGGAGGAGGATCTGGGCAGCCTCTTGAGAGCCGAGTGCAGGGAGAATAACGTACGTCCGGAGGATGTGACGATCGAGATCACGGAATCCGACGCAGCGGATAACCGGGAAACGGTGAAGTCTGCGATCAGCGAGCTTAGGGAAATGGGCTTTAAGGTGGCGCTGGATGATTACGGCGCGGGCTATTCCAATATTCAGGAAATGTTTATGCTTCCGTTTGATGAGGTCAAGCTCTCCGGAGGCCTGCTTGCCGAAGCGGGAAAAAATGCGGTCAGTGACGCCGTGCTGGAGAGCAATGTGGCGATGCTTCGAAGGATGGGCTTTCCCATCATGGCGGAGGGCGTGGATACGGAGGAACAGGCGCGCATCGTGAAAAAACTGTCCGTTGATTACTATCAGAGGACGTATCAGGGAGGTGCGGCATGAATAAGACGCAATTCCTTCTCTCCTTTAATGAAGCCGGACTGTATGTAGGGGCGGCGGCAACCTGCCTTTTGATCTTCCTCTTTACCTTTTTGCGGCGTCGGATCAAGAAACCGCAGAACCGGTTGTTCGTGTTTGCCACGCTGGACATATTTTTTACAGCGGTGGTGCTCATCTGCCGCGTGATCATGAAGCCGTATCTGATGACGGATCCGGACGTGAAAATCTGGTACGAGATAACGCATTATCTGTACTTCGTTTTACATACGGTACTGGCTCCCGTATTCTGCGAATATATCATGGCAGTAACGGGGATGAGCCAGCGGCTGTCGAGGCCCGTCAAACTGATCCTTGCGCTTCCGTTTCTGATCACGGAAGGGATGGCGATCACGAACCCGCTGCATCATCTGGTCTACACCACAAAGGGCTTTGAAAATGTCCGCGGGATCGGGGAGTATGTGATCTACGGAGTTGCGGCGTATTATCTGATATTGTCTACAGTCCTTCTCGTATTCTACTGGCACGCGATCACGATGAAGCGGAGAGTGGCGTTTCTGACCTTTTTGATCATGACCGTCATCGGGGTCCTGATCCAGCTGGTGATCCCATCGATGAAGGTGGAGCTCTTTATCGAAGCGGTCGGCATGATGGGGATCATGCTGGCGGTGGAAAATGAGGACGACCGCATTGACGCTGTACTCGGGATCTACGGGCGCAGCGCGCTGCTGATGGATCTTAACAATCTCTTCCGGCGCGGAGGAAAGCGCTATGTTCTCTGTATCCGCCTGCGGCTTATGGAGTCGCTGCGGTCCAATGAGGGCGTCCGGGCAACCGATGCCCTGTTAAGGAGCCTGACGGACTGCCTTAAGATGACGGAGCCCTGGTACACGATCTATCGGATCACGCCGAACGGGCTGATGGTGCTCTCGCAGAATAAAGAGCTGCTAAGCCGTATTGAAGAGCGGATGACAAGGCCGTTTCTGATCGGTGATGGGCTTGTGCGGCCGGAATGCCGCCTGGTCTATTCGGAGGTCCCGGGGATTATGAAAAAGCCGGAGGACGTGCTGTTGATGGGCGACGCAGCGCTCCCTCCGGAAGAGGAAGGAATTGTTGTTGCGGATGAAGGGATCAAAACCCTGCTGCGGCGTGAAGAAGCGGAAGAGGCCCTGCATCGCGGATTAAATGAACATAATTTTGAAGTCTATTATCAGCCGGTGCATGAATCAAAGCAGGAAAAACTATATGCGGCGGAGGCGCTGATCCGGCTGCATGACAGCGTGCTCGGCGAACTCTATCCGGACGAATTCATTCCGGTGGCCGAGCAGAACGGCATCATCAATGAGATCGGGGAATTCGTGGTCAATGAGGTATGCCGGTTCCTGCAGAGCGGGGTGCCGGAAAAGCTCGGCATGGACCACATCAATGTCAATCTTTCGGTCGTGCAGTGCATGCAGGAGGACTTCGTCCAGGGGCTGAAGACAATCCTGGGGCATTATAAGATCCGCCCGTCGCAGATCAATTTTGAGATCACGGAATCGGTCGCGGCAAAGGATTATGAGATGCTGGAGAAGGTGATCAAAGAATTCCGTGAAAACGGCTTCTCTTTCTCAATGGACGACTACGGCACGGGGTATTCCAACATGCAGTCCGTGTTCCAGCTCGATTTCGACGTGATCAAGATCGACAAGAGCATTCTGTGGGAGGCCGAAAAGTCTGAGCGCGGGCGCATCATTCTGGAGAGCAGCGTGGAAATGATCCGCCGCCTCAAGAAGAAGATCCTCGTCGAAGGCGTGGAAACGGCGGAGCAGGTTGCTTTATTACGGGAGCTCGGCGTCGATTATTATCAGGGATATTTTTACTCCAGGCCGGTCAGCAGAAATACATTTGTTGAATTATATCAAAGTGGAGGATGAGTCATGCATGATGTTCTGTATCTGGAATGTTTTTCGGGCATCAGTGGCGATATGACAGTGGCGGCGCTTCTGGACCTCGGCGCGGATGAAGAGGATCTTGTGAAGAAGTTAAAGTCGCTTCCCCTTGAGGGGTTTGAGATCAGGATCTCGGAGGTGGAAAAGTCCGGGATCAGGGCGAAGGATTTTGATGTGGTGCTCGAAGAGAAAAACCATGACCATGACATGGAGTACCTATACGCGCGCGAGCAGGGGCACGGCCATGAACACACCCACGAGCATGAGCACGGACACACTCACGAGCATGAACACGAACATCATCACGAGCATGAGCATCATCATGAACACGAGCATCCTCACGACCACGATCATGAGCATACCCATGATCATGACCATGAGCACGGCCATACCCACGATCACGGCCACGGTCATCACCACCACAGCGGTCTTGCCGATATCGAGCATATCGTAAGAGGACATCTGAACATACCCGAAAA
>JAEEGH010006381.1_pt1 | contig 28944 bp, 24 predicted proteins | sample 9134181 | NCBI WGS metagenome assembly JAEEGH01 (sample SAMN16246544, study PRJNA631951) | gut metagenome | biome: gut microbiome; feature: rumen; material: DP-attached | host: Bos | place: Iran: Karaj | collected 2018-10 | reverse complement strand
GCGTGAAAGCAGGTGTTGAGGGTAGCTCGAAGGGGAAGCCTTCCATCTCCTCGCCTTGTAGGTTCCACACATGAACTCCAGCAGAGATGTTGGCCGAGGCTTTGCCACGACCGCAGAAGATAATCTCTAATTCACTGTCGTTGTTGAGGTCGGCCAAAACGGGAGCGCAGATGAGCGGGTTGTTGTTGGTGACCGTCGAAAACAGGACGTTTCCCGAAGCATCGAAGACGTTGAAGCCGCCGCGTGCATTGCCGTAGGCCGTGAGGACCACGATTTCGAGGATGCCGTCTTTGTTGATGTCGCCCACGGCAGCAGGATATTGTGCCATGCCTCCGACTAAGGCCTGTGTCCAAAGCACATTGCCTTGTCCGTCGATGACATTGATTTCCTCGTTGTGGCAGAGGATGATTTCATCGGCGCTGTCGTTGTTGAGGTCGGCCAAAGTCAAGCCTCGCATGGGCTTGTAAGTGGTGTTGGAGGCAAAGGTTAAAGGAAAGCCGGGCATGGGCGTCAGACCATCGCGAGCCGCTGGAGGCAGCTGTGCCTGTATGGTTTCGGTACGGATTACGCCCTCTTCGTCGATGAAAGCCCGAGTCGCCGGTTGTTGGGCATTAATAACCAACGACAGTGAAAATAAAGCTAGGAATAGTAGAGATAACTTTTTCATGGTAATGTGTTTTGATGTAAAAGGAAGGCCGTCTCATTGCCGGTATCACCAGCGAATGAAACGGCCTGAAATCCATTAATTAATGATAGTGATTATTTCTCTTTTTTGCAGCAGCAAAGGCACTTGTAGCAAAGGCCAGCGAGGCAGGCACCAACGAGCGGGGCCACGATGAAGAGCCACACTTGGCCCATGGCGCTCCAACCGTCGCACTTTGAGAACAAGGCAACGCCGAGTGAACGGGCGGGGTTGACAGAAGTGTTGGTCAGCGGGATGCTGATGAGGTGGATGAGCACCAGGGTGAGGCCGATGGCCAGACCGCCGAACTTGCCGTTGGCATGGCAGCTGTCGGTGACGCCGAGGATGACCATCAGGAACACGAAGGTCAACAACGCCTCAACGAGGAAGGCACCGCCAGTTGAGATGGCTTGGTAGCCCGTTTCGGGACCGCCGCAAGCCTTCTGGAAAGCTTCACCAAAGCCGTTGGAAGCGAAGACGCCAGTAGCGCCACCGCCGATGGCATTCCAAATCACGAGGAGCAAAGCACCGGCGATGATACCGCCGATGAATTGGGCAGCCCAGTAGCAGAGCATTTCCTTAAGGCTCATGCGGCCATTGACGAAGACGCCAAAGCTTACGGCAGGATTCAGGTGAGCACCTGAGATGTGACCGATGCCGTAGGCCATGGCCACCACGGTGAGACCGAAGGCGATGGCTACGCCAAGGAATCCAACATGTCCGAAAAGAGCGGTTCCGCAACCGCCAAAGACCAAGACGAATGTGCCGAACAATTCAGCAAAAAACTTGTTACTTGTTTTCATAACTCTTTAAATTTTAGTTAGTTATAAGTTGATTTGTGTTTAACTTGCTTGCCTGATTCCACGGGAATCGTCCCATTGGAACACTGCAAATGTACAAAATAATCAAAAAATGCAATTATTTTCGAAGAAAAAATAGGTGGTATTATCTGAATAAGTCTGATGATGAATTCAAGACTTATTTTTCCCGCTTCATATTTCAAAACTCATTTGTAGATTTGTATAGTAATTATCTTTGCTTGGTTAATGAAGTTAATGAATTGTTTTTCCAGCTTAAAGGCCTCGCGCACCGATCCGAGTAATGCTTTGAGGTATGAATAAAGTAAATGTTACCATGAAAAACATTAAATTTACCGAAGTTGACAATTACCTCTCGTTGAAGCGAATTGTTATGATGACACTCGCCATAACGATTGGATATTATTCCTTGTTTGCGCTGAGCCATTATTTTGGCAGGCCGTCTTTTGCTAATGCTGACGAGCAGGAGGAGTTTGAGCGCGAGAAAGAACATATAGTGGGCCCCAACGAATATGTATTTGGGACATTCCAAAAAAAATGTCCTTTTTTATTTCAGTCAGATAGATTTCAGCCAGGTTATAAGTTTGAAAAGCCAAGGTTCTCTCTTGTATTGCTTTTTAATGTGCCGTTTACGTTCCTGATGATTTTTTGTGTTTTTATTTATAATCGAAAAATCATGGGAAAGAACTTTAGTCGGCATCGTGACGAATTGATAATAAACATCATAGGTTCGTTGTTGATTTCTGGTGTCTTGAGTTCGATTTGTACGCTTGTCCAACTGTATATTTGGCCTTATGGCCCCGTTCCCCGTTCGTTGATTGGATATATCAGCAGGGGCATGTTGGGCGATTTTACCTTGGTGTCCATCGCTTTTATATTCAGTTATTTGCAGCGGTCACTTTATCAGGAGAAGCGAATAGCAGTCGAGAACGAGATACTTCATGCCGAGAACCTCAACTCGCGCTATGAGACTCTGAAAACCCAGATGGATCCACATTTCCTTTTCAATTCGCTGAATACGCTGAAAGCGTTGATTGACGTCGATGTCGACAAGGCCGGTGATTTTGTCCACCAATTGTCAACGGTGCTTCGTTACACCTTGAAAAACGAGGAAGTGGTCACTTTAGCCCAAGAGTTGGACTGTGTGCGTTCCTATTGTCACATGATGAAGATGCGTTATGGCGACAACCTCCTTTTTGACCATCACATCGATCATGAAAAATACGATAACTATAGTGTCTTACCTCTTTCTATACAAGGACTGATAGAGAACGCCATCAAGCACAATGTTGTCTCCTCAAAACAACCTCTAACGATTAATATTCATACAGATGATAATAACCATCTGATAATCAGTAATAAAATTCAACCAAAAATAGGAAAAGAAGAAGGAACGGGTATCGGATTGGCCAATCTTTCGGAGCGATATCGAATAAAATGGAACGAAAATGTTGAAATTTTTGACGACGGAAAGATTTTTAGCGTAACTTTGCCTCTTAAACTAAACGTACAATCACTATGAAAGCACTGATAATTGAAGACGAAGTAATGGCTGCGAAGACGCTGAAGAAGCTTCTTCTGGAAGTCAGCCCAGGTGTTGAAATCGTTGGCGTACTTGAATCCATTGAAGACAGTGTCGATTGGATTGCCAGCCATCCCATGCCTGACCTGATGTTTATGGACATTCATTTGGCCGACGGCTCTTCGTTTGCCATTTTTGAAAAGGTCAATATCACTTGCCCAGTCATTTTCACCACGGCTTATGATGAGTATGCATTGAAGGCCTTCGAGGTGAATAGTATTGACTACCTGTTGAAACCCATCAGCAAGGAAGCTCTCGAACATGCTTTGAACAAGTTTTACAGCTTTTCGGAGAAACGTGTGAATGTCGGCCAGCTCGATAAGCTTATGTCGCAGTTGGGTGAGAAGAAAAGATACAGAAGCTGTTTCTTGCTTCCTGAGCGTGACAAGCTCGTTCCGGTGCTGGTCAACAGTATCGTGTACATCTTTATCGATGCCAAGACGGTGAAGATTGTCACGACAAGTGGCAAGGTTTACTACATGAACCATACTTTGGACGATATTATGAGCGAACTTGACCCTTGGGTGTTTTTCCGCGCCAACCGTCAGTTTATCGTTTCGCGTGATTCTATCAAAGACGTTTCGGTTTGGTTTGGCAACAAGTTGGCCATTAATCTGAACGTTGAGGTGCCTGAGAAAATCATCGTCAGCAAGGCTCGTGTGAGCGAGTTTAAAAACTGGTTCACGGATTAAATAATTGATTTACAATTGTTTGTATATTATAAGGTAATTTTTTGAATAAAAAGTATTGCAGGAATAAAAAAAGGTTGTACCTTTGCACCCGCAAAACGATGCTTCCGTAGCTCAGTTGGTAGAGCACCTGACTCTTAATCAGGGTGTCCAGGGTTCGACCCCCTGCGGGAGTACAAAAAATAGCCGCTGTCAAGCGGCTTTTTTTGTGTTACATGATGACTTCATGATGCTTGAATATGAGCTCCACCTGCTCCTCATATTCTTTCAATGAGTTGATTTTCTTGATTTTCCGCCAAACGTCTTGTGAGTTGTCGAAACCATTCATCAAATAGGACCATAATTCCTTCATCCGTCCCAAAACCTTTGGGCTGCCTCCAGCATGATGCAGTCTGTCTTCATAAAGGTCAATAACATAAGCATGCAAACGTTCGGCTTTTTCGGACATATTGCGTGTGTTCCCACGGATCTCCTCTGCCAAAAAAGGATTCGCCAATATACCTCGTCCCAACATGAATTGGTCGACTGGACGCACTGCCTCGTGAATACGCTCAAAACTTTCCACCGAAACAATATCCCCATTATAAACCAAAGGCGTATTAATCATAGGTATTAATGTCTTGAAGCACTCAACATCAGCCTCTCCTTTGTATAGCTGCTTTCCGATGCGAGGGTGGATGATTAATTCGCTCAGCGGAAAGCGATTGAAGATGGGAATGAGGGCATTAATCTCCTCGGGACTGAAATAACCCAGCCGACACTTCACGCTGAATCGGATGTCGATGTGCTCGAAGATGGCTTCAAACAGCGCCTCCACCTTGTCGGGGTAGGGTAGAAGACCGCATCCACGTTTTTTGTTGGCTACCCGTGGAAACGGACACCCCATGTTGAGGTTGATTTCTTTGTAGCCCAATTGTTGGCATTGCTTGGCAAATCGTAAAATCTCTTCCGCGTCGGTGCTGAGAATTTGTGGCGTCAAAGTCTCAATGTCGTTGCAGCGTGGGTCGATTTCCTCACCTTGCAGGTTCTTTGCGTGGTTTTCTTTATGAATGCCCGTGAAAAAAGGTGTATAGAACTTGTCAATGCCGCTAAAATGCTTCTTGAACACGTTGCGGAATGGCGCATCTGTGATGCCTTGGAAAGGACCTAAGGAAAGCAACGGCTGATTCATTTCTTCTTTTTCTTGTTCTTGCGGGTAGTCTTGTCGGCTTTTTTGGTTTTACCTATGCTAAACAACGACTTGGCTATCCAATAGATAAGCAGGACAAAGGTCAGATAAACGGCGATGCGGCTGAGATAGTCGCCGTGCTGCGCGTAGAATGTCACCTTGGTGTTGGCTTTCAAGGTTGCACGGATGGCGTCGGGCACCCAGTATTGGGTTTGTTGCAGCACGTCGCCGCGTTGGTTGAAAAATCCCGAACGTCCCGTGTTGGCCGATCGTGCAATGCAGCGTCGGTTTTCGATGGCTCTTAACTTGGAGAACTCGAAGTGTTGCTTATAGCCGGGTGTGTCACCCCACCAGCCGTCGTTGGTGATGACGAAAAGCAGGTCGGCACCTTTCTTGCAGAAGTTAGAGACATATTCGCCGAAAGCCGACTCATAGCAGATGGGCACGCCAACTTTATGGTCGCCGAAAGTCAAAACCCTTGCTTCAGGGTCGGTTTTTAGGGTGCCGCGCGCTATGCCCATGGTGATGCTGTAGTTCTTCAAGAACCCCATCCATTCGGGGATGGCCTCCACACCTGGCGTGAGCTGCGATTTGTTGCGATATTGCAAATTAATGGTGTCGATGAGCAGTGCCGAGTTGTGGCAATAGTAAAAATGTTCTCCGTCGCCAATGTCGCGTGCTGGGAAGTCGTTTTCCATGCCTCGAGGAACAAACTCGTATGTGGTACCGCCAATCACAAAGGCCATCTGCGGGAATCGTTTAATATAATCGTGAAGGGTGTGGAGCGCCTTCGCATTATCGATTTCATGCAGCCAAATGCCCTCTTGTATGGCCGACTCGCTGCTTACCACAAACTTCGTCTTCGGCGTGATTAATGGCAAAGAAAGATTAATGTTGTTCTGTATGACTTGGTCGTAGAATTGGCTGTCGAACTGTTCGTTCCATGGGTCGCAGTTCTGTTGTACAACGATGACTTCCGTGTCAGAGCCTTGCTCATCATAATGGTTGTACATCCTGGTGCTGATGATGATGGGCAAAAGGAGGACAATGGCCTCGATTCCAATGCAGGCAAAGAGCTTCTTTGTCTCTTTCGACTTGAAAAACAGGATAATGTTGGTGATTAATATATTGACGGCCAAGATCCAAAGCGTTCCGCCTGCCACGCCCGTGTATTCATACCATTGTATCCATTCGATACGCGAAGAGAAGGCATTGCCCAAGTTGAGCCAAGGCCATTTGATAGCCCAAAGGTAGGTAAGCTGCTCGAAAGCCATCCAATAGGGGATGAGGAAAAAGTTGCCCCAGGCGTTGTTGCAACCCTTTTTCTTGGTGAGGTGAAACACGTTGAACACGATGGCCATAAATAACGAATTCAGTACCCATGCGGCAGTGGCTGCCGGGGTGGCGTTCCAGATCCACCAGGTAGTAACTACATTCCAAATGAGGAAAGTAAAAAACGAGAGCCAGAACAGTTTGCCTTTTTCACCTTTGGCAAAGCGGTCTTCCAACAATAGCAAGGGAACAAAACCGATGAAAGCGATAGGGGCGATTCCCCAGGTAGGCCATGCAGCCGACAACAATAAGCCACTGAGCAGGGCTGACAGTATTTTGTGTGATTTTTTCATTGCAAGAATATTAAGCTGCAAAAATACGAAAAACCTTTGGGAGCATTCTTCTTTTTCCGATTATTCAACAAATGTGTCTTTTTTCACTATTTAAATGACGGATTAGAAAAAAAAGCCTATTTTTGCAAAAAATTTGTCCGATGAGAAAAGAATATGAGGTAGCAGGCCATAGGTTTGCCGTGGTGATGCCTGATAATGAGGTGGCCTGGAATAGTATGGGATCATACAAGCCCTTTGAAGTAGAAGGGGTTTCCGAGTGTATTTTTACTGCAGAATTAATCGAGGCCATGCCCGACATTACTGAGAAAAAGCGTGTCACCGTCAGTTGTGCTGGCTCCGATCAGGCGCGTATTGAGTTGTATGAGTATAAGGATGAATGGTTGATGGAGTTGGCTCCTACGATGAATGCGCCTGTCAGGGCATATCTGATTACGGATAAGGCATTCAAAAATGCGCGATTCCGTATGTTGGGCTCCATTTGGTTCTCTCTCAACACTGTGATGATGCTGATGTTTGCATTTGCGACGGCTCGCAAAAACACGCTTCTCATGCACGCCTCTGTGACCATGAAGGATGGAAAAGGCTATCTTTTCTTGGGCAAGAGCGGCACTGGAAAAAGTACCCACAGCCAGTTGTGGATTAATAATATAGAAGGTTGTGAATTGTTGAACGATGACAACCCCGTGCTTCGTGTCGGTGATGATGGAGTAGTTCGCGTGTATGGATCTCCTTGGAGCGGCAAGACGCCGTGCTACCGTAACCTCAATGTTCCGGTTGGGGCCATCGTCTCGCTGCGTCAGGCGAAAGTGAACAAGATTTACCGTCAGTCCATGCCCGAATCCTACGCCTCGGTGTACGTCTCTTTCTCTGGCTATCGTTTCATCAAGGAAATGGCTGAAGGACTGCATATCACCAACGCTATGGTAGTAAGTACCGTTCCTTGCTATATGCTTGATTGCCTGCCGAATGCCGAGGCCGCATTCTTGTGTTACCAAACGGTTTCGAAGTAATGGAAAGAACTATCTCTTATGATGATTCAAATCTGACCCAAGTGCCACGTCTGCTGGCAGAAGGCAAGGTGGTCATCTTGAAGAGAGTGAAGGGGATTAGTATGTTGCCTTTTATTCGTGGTGGCGTTGATAGCGTCAAACTGCGCAAGGTGGAGGGACTGAAAGTGGGTAATATTGTTTTGGCCATTTTTAATGGGAGGCCTCTCGTGCATAGGGTCATTGCCATTGAAGGGAACAGGGTCACACTGATGGGTGACGGAAACCTGGAGGGTACAGAACAAGGCGACATCACGGAGGTGTTGGGCATTGTTGATGAAATCATCACCCCATCAGGACGCTGCCGCAAACCAGGTAACGGCCGGTTATGGTACAGACTGCTTCCTGTCAGGAAATACTTGCTTAAGGTATATAAAAAGTGGAATAAGTTATTTGTCAAATAATTAAAAAACAAAATGAGATGAAAACAAAGAAAGGTTATACCCTGCGTCCCTTAGGACAAGAATATATTTTGGTCGCTGAAGGCCTTGATGTGGCTGATGCAACCCGTATGATTTCGATGAATGCCACTGCAGCTTTCCTTTGGGAGGAAGTGGAAGGCCGTGATTTTGATGAACAAACCCTGGTTGATTTATTAATTGACAATTGGAATGTTTCGCCCGAAACTGCCAAAAAGGATATCGCTGCCCTGCTCAAGTCGTGGAGGAAGGCTGAAGTCATTGTGGATTAATTAAAAGGATAATTAATTAATAAGGTGGAGGCAAAACGGATGACGAACACCGAAGTTCAATACTTTGCACTGCTGCAGGCAGCCATTTGGGACCGCCCTGTAGCCTATGAGGGTGCAATAAATTGGCCTGAAGTCATGCAACTCGCCCAGCATCATGCCACAATCATTTTGTTGTGTGATGTAGCCTCCAGGATGAATGATGGCCGCCAACCTGATATGGAGATGCTGGAAAAGATGAAGCAATATATGCGATCCAACCTCTTTTTCCATATCAAGTTGAGACAGACCATGCTACAGGCTGTAGCAATGTTACGCAAGCAGGGCATCGAGCCTGTGTTGCTCAAAGGCTTTAGTTTGGCCGCTCTCTATCCCAATCCTGCCCTCAGGCAGTTCGGCGACATTGACCTCTTTGTCGGATTGGAAAAGTTTCATGAGGCCTGCGCTGTGTTGCGTGCCATGCCTGGTTCCTACAACTGGGGTACGATTCTCGATTCGGGAAGGCACTTCAATATCGAGTTCGGTGAGTATTCCCTTGAAATCCATCGCGTCAGTTCCGAAGTTCTTGAGGCTGAAGAAAATGCCGTTTATATGGAATTGGAGCGCCAAGGTTTGGTGATTAATGCCGAAGAGGTTGAACTTGAAGGTGCCCACCTTCGTGTCCCGTCAAAGGACTTCATGGCGTTTTTCACCTTCTATCATGCTTGGCATCATTTCTTGACCACAGGAGTGGGCTGGCGACAACTGTGCGACATAGCCATGGTGCTTCACACCTATCATGGCCAAATTAATGAAGAACAGCTCCGTCGTGGCCTCGAAGGCATGCACCTGATGAAGCCTTGGCAGGCTTTCGGAGTTTTGCTGGTGCAGTATCTTGGCTTGCCTGAATCGGAGATGCCTTTCTATACGGCAAAACTGCATCGCACCCCGCAAAAACTGTATAGTTTTATTATGCGTGAGGGCAATTTTGGACGCCATGAGGATTTCAAAAAGAAACGCCCCAAGAATTACCTGTTGCGTAAGGCCCATGCTTTTATCTGCATTCTTGTTGATTTCTTTAGGATGTACAAGGTCTTTCCCCAAGTGGCTTTTAGGGAATTGGCTAGTTCCCTGAAGCAAGGTTTTACAAAAGTTAACCATGATATTATAGGTCATGGAAAAAAAATCTGCAAAAAAAAGTAATTTTTTTCTTGTATATCAAAAATAAGTGCTATTTTTGCAGCGTGAAATCGGATAAAAAAACAACGACAACACATGATAAATTCATCTAAATAACAAATTGTTTCACTAAAATCTAATTAAAAAATGAAAAAAATGAATGTTTACATGGCTCCTGAAGCCGAAGTGATCGAATTGAACGTGTTCGCCACTGTTCTCAGCAACTCAAACACTGGTGAGATTGGCGGTGACGATCCTACGATTGACCCCACAGGTTTTAACGGCGAAAAGAAATAATCTTGCCTGACTAACCTGGTAAAAAACTGAATTCAGTACTAATTAAAAAGAATCGAAAAATGAAAAAAGTTATGAGAATTATGGGCCTGGCTTGCATGGCTGGCCTTCTTGCATGCACCACTTCTTGCAAGAAAAAAGAAAATTCCACTTCTTTGAATCTCACGGTTCCTGCAATGTCTGTTGTCTCTGTAGACGGTGAAAGAGCTTACATTGATGGCGACTTGCATTTCCAATGGAACGAAGAGGACTACATCTATGTGTACAACCTCTCCGACACCTATGACGAGTCTGTTGTGAACTTGTTTGAAAATTCATCGGGTGCTGGTACTACCGCTACCTTCCATGGCAGCGAAATGGGCTCTCCCAAGCACTATGGCTACCGTTATTTCTATCCCACCACGATGGTGAGCGGCAATCCTGAAGAGTTGGCCGATGAAAACCGTCAGACTTTCACGGTTGACCATGTTCAACAATTTGAAGGCTATGAGGCCCCAGGTCATCCTGCCAGTGCTGTTGATGTCGACCAAATGGCTATGGCCATCAATACTGATGACCTGCAGGCTTATGCCCAACTGAAGCACATCTTCGGTATTGCTGACATTCGTCTGAAGACTGCTTCTGGCAAGGACACCAAGGTTCAGAAGATCACCATCACCGACAATGCTTTCGCTCTGTGGGGCACTGCTTCACTGAGACTCCACGCTGTTGACATGGATAAACTCAATGCTCTGATGGCTGCCTATAAGGCTGAGACTGGCTACGAAGCTTTGTGGGCTAGCTATGTTATCGGTGAACTCGGTTGGATGCCTGGTGATAACACCGGTAACTACAGCATCGAGATGGACTGCACCATGGGTGATGCCGCTGGTGTTGCTCTTCCTGCTGGTTTCCAACAGTATCAGGACTTCATGTTCCTGCTCCGTCCTCTGGCTCTGAGCGAAGGTTTCACTGTTGATGTTGAATACACCACTGGTGGTGTTGCCAAGACCAAGCAAATCACTTCTTGGGGTGCTCAGAATCCCAGCAAGCGTTTGTTCGTCAGCGAGCCTGGTGTTATCAAGATGTTCACCTGCACGACTTCTCTGCAGTAATTCATTCTTGAAAAATGAAAAAAAGCACCTCCCATCGGGGGTGCTTTTTTTGTGTCTTCTCTGTTGAGGAGGCGCGAGTTTATGCGTCACTCAAAACGAAACAAAAGGCAATCAAAATGAACAATATTGGGGGACGCAAAGCCAAATAAAAAAAGAGACGCATGACTATGCGTCTCTACGATTTCGTGGTACCGACGGGAATCGAACCAGTGACACGAGGATTTTCAGTCCTCTGCTCTACCAACTGAGCTACGGTACCTCCGTATTGCGGCTGCAAAAATACGACAAATTTCCATATTGACAAGAAAAAATCTTCAAAAAATGAGTTTTTTTTATTTTTAAAAATGTTTCTGATTGAAATTCAGATAGATAATAGATGACGATGATAATTATCACAATAAAAACTTGCGCTTCGAGTTAAAAAATCGGATATTTGCACGCTCTAAACACTGACATTATATATGAGAACTTCATTAATGAAATACATAATGCTCGTTAGCTTGACGGTGTTTTTCGGCATAAATGCCTTCGCCCAGGCCGACGTCGATTCGCCTTATTCCTTGTTTGGGGTAGGGCAGGTGAGAGACAAGTCGATGAACGTCAGGTTGAAGGGTATGGGTGGCGTGGCCAATGCCATGTTTGGTGGAGGCATGATTAATGGAGAGAACCCTGCCGCGTATGCCAAAATCGATTCCTTGGCTTTCCTCTTTGATGCCGGGTTCTATTTCAAGACAGCCACCTTCAGTACCTCAAGTCTTTCCGAGAAATCCAACAACGCTTCTTTCGACTATGTGTCAATGGCCTTTGGCCTGACATCTTGGTGGAAGATGGCCTTGGGTGTGCAGCCCTACAGCACTTCGGGCTATACCATGCTGGTCAGCAAAGTGGATCCTGAAGTTGGTTCCACGGTCACCCGCTTCAAGGGCAAGGGCGGTCTCAATCAAGCTTTCTTGGGCAATGCCTTCAAGATTGGCAAACATTTTGCTTTGGGAGCCAACGCCTATTATGTGTTTGGCAACACCAAGACCGAAACCTCCCTGTATTTCCCTGACTCTATATATTATATTGGCTCAAGGCGCAGCCTCGATGTGATGGTTCGCTCTTTCATGTTCGACTACGGCATGCTTTTCAACACCAATTTGTCCAAGGATTTATGTTTGAGTTTGGGTCTCACCTACACCCAGAAAATAAAGCTGAAAGGCGAGCAGACCCTATTCATCCGTTCCTTTGAGGAGGATATGGATACCGAAGTGGAATACATCATTGATACCGTCTATAGTTCTTCTGGCTCGACCAAGATCACCATGCCCCAGGGCATTGGCTTTGGTGTAGCCTTGCAGAATGGCGAAAACTGGGCTCTAGGTGCTGATTTCAACTGGATGCAATGGTCGAAGTTTGCCCGCGAAGGTGCCAACGATGTGCTGCAGGATGCTTGGTCGGTTTCGGCTGGTGCTGAATTCACGCCGAAGCATACCACCATTTCGGGCTATTTCTCGCGCGTCACCTACCGTTTGGGCGGTTTCTACGAGCATGGATTCATCAACCTTGAGGGTAACGACGGCGTGAGCCATAATATTAATAAGGTAGGGGTGACAGTAGGAATGTCGCTACCCTTACCTAGAACCTTTTCAAAGGTCAACATGGCATTGGAGGTGGGGCAATATGGCACCCGTGAAGGTGGGCTGATACAAGAGCAATATGCCAAACTGAGTGTGGGCGTTTCGGTGTTCGAGCGCTGGTTCATGAAGCGCAAATACAATTAAACACCTTTTGCTCATTTTTTTGGAATGATATTTGAGAAAGCGACAAACAAGTCAAACAATAAAAATAAGACAAAATGAAAATGAAAAGATTTTTGATGATTGCCGTCATGGTTGGAATGGCAATGAGCGTTTCGGCTCAGGATTCTAAGTATGGTCACGGAGAAGACAGCGTGGCCTGCGTGACCAACCTCTCAATGTACCGCGAGTACTTCAAGCAATGGGAAGCGGCCAAGTATGCGCCCGAATCCATCAGCATGGAGATGGTCAATGCATGGAGAGAAGTGTTCCTCAAGTGCCCGCGTGCAAGTCAGTTTGTCTACACGAACGGTGAAAAGATTATGGAATACTTCATCCGTACTAACCCGAAGGACAAGGACGCTTACATCGACACACTCTGCCTGTTGATGGACACAAGAGCCCAGTATTTCCCGGTTGATCCGAAGACGGGTGCCTCGCAGGTGGCCAACATTATGGGTCGTAAGGGTCTCCTCATCTACACGTATAACAAAAATCGTTACGAAGAGGCCTACAATGTGTTGAAAGACGCCGTCGCCCTCGACCCCTCGCAGCTGCAAGGTGCCTACATCGACGCCTATTTCAAGGCCACCATCGACATGGTGAACAACAACAAGGCCGAAAAGATGACCATCATCAATGTCTATCAGGAACTTTCCGAGGTGCTTGACAACAACATCGGTGCCTTGGCTGAGACCGAGACAGAACTGCAGACTGCCAAAGAAGAAGCTGAGGCGGCTGGCGATGCTGATGCTGTTGCCGGCTTCGATAAGCAGTTGGAGAAGAACGAGAAGAACATCAACATCAACAAAGGTGTGAAGAACAACCTCGACAACCTGTTCCAGCCCTTCGCCTCCTGCGAAGACCTGATCAAGGTGTTCAGCGCCAAGATGGCTGAGACGCCCGACGATGTGACGCTGCTCAAGCGCATCACTACCATCCTCGATAAGAAGGACTGCACCGACTCGAAACTCTTCTTGGATGCTGCTGTCAAACTCAACGAACTGGAACCCAGCCCCGAGGCATCCTACAGCTTAGGTGTCAAGTTCTTCAAGGACAAGAAGTACAGTGATGCTGCCACTTTCTTTGAGCAAGCCACCAAGACCGAGAACAACGACCGTAAGTATCGTGCCTACCGTAACTTGGGCATGTGCTACCAGAACATGGGTAGCCTCTCCCGCGCTCGCGATATCTTCAGAAGAGCCGCTCAGGTTGACCCGACCAACGGCGAGCCTTACCTCCTCATCGCCATGCTTTATGCTGAAAGCTCCAAGCAGTTCAGCGGTGAAATCGAAAGCAAGGCCGTGTTCTGGGCTGCTGTCGACAAGTGCATCAAGGCCAAGTCCATTGATCCTTCCATTAACGACAGGGCCAATAGCTTAATCCGCTCCTACTCGGCTGCCTTCCCGTCGATGGAGACCATCTTCTTCAACGACTACAGCGAGGGACAGAGCTTCCAGGTGGGTGGTTGGATTGGTGAATCGACCACCATCAGAGCCAAGAAATAATTGGAACGCATCCTGAAAATAGGAATCATATTCAACATCACAGCCTTTTTGGCTGTGATGTTGTTTTCGTGTTCAAACCCCGATGCCATTGTGCAGGCAATGGGATCTGACGACACTTTGTCGGGCATCATAGCTGATAGCGTGGTTTTCTATCGCAGCGACTCGGGTGTGGTTAACCTTGAACTCCGCACGCCGCGTATGGTGCGCATGGAAAGCAAAGAAGACATTATGGAATTCCCCTTGGGCTTTGATGTGTATATGTACAACAATCGGGAGAAGTCGACGGAACTCCACGCCGATTATGGTAAGAGCTATGGAAAAACAGGCTTGATTGAGGCACGAGGGAATGTAATCGTGCAAAACTATGGCAGCAGCGAGACCATGTATTCCGACCAGCTTTTCTGGTACCGTGACTCAAAGATGATTTATACCCGTTCGCATGTGAAAATCGTTACCCCCGACAAACAGATTGAAGCTGACAGCTTGGTGGCGCGTGAGGATTTTTCGGAATACACCATGTATTATGGCAGTGCCGAGCTTGACATTGATGAGGAGGATTGAGCCATGAACAGTTGGATTATTGTTGCCGTCACCTTGTTTTTCTCCGCCCTCTGCTCAGGTTTGGAGATTGCCTTTAATAGTATTAATCGGCTTCAACTTGAGGTGGAGTTGACAAAAAAGACATTCTCTGCCAAGATTATCAGCCTTTTCTTCAAAGACCAGTCGAGGTTTATCACGTCGTTGCTTTTGGGCAATAATATTGCGCTTATCATTTATGGCATGAGCATGGCCCAACTGCTTGACGATCCCGTGAATCATTGGCTGCAAGCCATTTCGTTGGATAACGATTTCATGGTGTTGCTGGTGAAGACCATTCTAACGACCTTACTTGTGCTGCTGGTTGGCGAGTTTTTACCCAAGATGCTGTTTCGTCTCAATCCCAATGGCATCCTTTCGTTTTTTGCCTTACCGACGTTTGTATGCTACTGCCTGTTTTATCCTCTGACCCTGTTTTACACTTTCATTTCTGAGTTCATCATTCGCCGTGTGCTACGGCAGAACGTGGATAGCGAGGAATACAAGTTCAGCACGGTTGACTTGAATGATTTCATTGCGGAATATGCCGACCCGACGGAAGCCGACGAGGACATGCAGCAGGAAATACAGTTGTTCCAAAACGTGATGGAATTCCGCTCAGTGAAGCTGCGCGAGTGTATGGGACCCCGCAACGAAATCGAGTCCGTGAAGCTGACCGACAGCATCGAGGCTGTGAAGGCACGATTCGAGGAAACCAAGCACTCAAAACTTATCGTGGTTGGCGATAGCATCGACGACATTGTGGGTTATGTGCACCTCAACGATGTGGTACGCGCCATAGCTGGTCACAAGGAGGTTGCCTTGTCGGATTTGGTGCGTCGCATCGATTTCTTCCCCGAGACCTATACGGCCGACCGTTTGCTGAAACATTTCATCCAAAAACGTCAAGGCATTGCGGCAGTCGTGGATGAGTTTGGCGGTACCGCTGGGATTGTCACCATGGAGGATGTGGTGGAGGAGATTTTCGGCGAGATTGACGACGAATACGATGTGGAGGAAGAGGTTGAGAAAGTGGTTGACGACAACACTTTTGTCTTTTCGGCCCGCCTCGAAATCGACTATCTCAACGACATTTACAAACTTGACCTTCCCGTTTCAGACGATTATGAGACCTTGGCAGGCATGATTTTGCATTATTGTGAGAACATTCCCGAGCAGGGAGAGGTGCTCGAAATTGGCAATTATAAGATAAAAATCCTTAAGGCATCCCATATGAAATTGGATGAAGTGGAATTACAAATTCAAAATAAATAATTGATTTTTAATATTTTATAGAACGAATACGCCGAAAATAAGGTGTTTGAAAAATAAAAATCAAACATTTGTCCCTGCGAGTTGAAATCTTTACTAAATTTGCACGCTCAAAATTGAAGTTTAATAGTAATAGAAAAATAGAATTATGGCAGCAATTGAAAAAATCAGAAGACGCTCAGGATTGTTGATTGCAATCATCGGTATCGCATTGTTAGCGTTTGTCTTACAAGACCTTTTCCAGAGTCAGGGAAGAAACACTGGACCGTCGGTGGCGGTTGTTGATGGCGAAAAGATTTCCATCAGGGACTATGAACAGCTCAAGGAGAAGAATCTTGAAAACAGAAAGTCTTCAACAAACAACAACAATCTCTCTTCAGCAGAGACCTATAGTGTTTATAATAACACGTTAGAAGAGATGATTAAGGAAAACCTCATGACCAAAGAGTACGATGCGGCAGGTATCGGCATCACCAGTGAGGAACTTATGGATCAAATGACGGGCGAAAACCCGCATGAATGGATTAAGCAGAGCTTCAGCGATGCTAATGGTTTTGACCAGCAGCGCGTGGTTCAATATCTCCAAAACTTGAGCGACCTTCCGGCCGAGTATTACAACCGTTGGATTGATTTCGAGAAGGCTTTGAAGCAGAATCGTCTGGAGACGAAGTTCGACAACTTGGTGAAGGCTTCCTATTTCCTTCCCACAGCTCTGGCCAAAAAGTATTATGAGAACAAAAACATGAAGGCTTCTGCCGATGTCGTCGCTTTGCGTTATACAACTATCCCGGATTCAACGGTGACCGTTACTGATGCCGACAACAGAGCTTTCTATGAGGAGAATAAGTACCGTTATGAGACAGATGAAAGACGCGACATTGAATACGTCGTTTTCGAGATTAAACCTTCGTTGGAAGACCGTCAGGAAGCCCTGAAGTTTGTGCAAGACATGAAGCCCGAATTTACCGCTATTGAAAATGTGGTCAGCTTCGTGAATGCCAATTCCGACAAGCGTTACGACAGCACTTGGGTGGGTCGTAAAGACGTTCCTGAACAAGTCGAAAAGGCTGTCTTCGACAGTGGCAATGGCGTGGGTTACGTTTATGGACCTTACGAAGACGGAGACGCTTTCAATCTTGTCCGTATTGTTGATATGCAGAACCGCCCTGACTCACTTAAGGCCAGCCACATCTTGATTGGCTACAAAGGCGCTTATGGTAGTCAAGATACCATCACTACCAAGGAGCAAGCCGAAGCCAAAGCCAATGAGTTGCTGGCTCAGCTGAAAGCTGCCAAGAACAACGATGAACTGTTTGCCGAGTTGGCTGCCGAGTACAACACCGATGCCACCAAGGAAAAAGGCGGCGACCTCGACTGGTTCCTCGATGGACAGATGGTTCCTGAATTCAATTCTTATGTTTTGAATAATCCTGTGGGTACGCTGGGTGTTGTGGAGACGCCTTTTGGTTACCATGTTGTGAAGGTTACAGGTAAGACCGAACCTCAACCCAAGGCTCGTCTTGCTTATCTGACCCATGAAATCACCTCGAGCACGAAGACCTACCAAAACATCTATGCCCAAGCCAACAAGTTCGTCACCGAGAACAGAACCTACGACCAATTCAATAAAGCTATCGAGGAGCAGGGACTTACCAAACGTACCATGCCGAGAATGAACAAGTCGACTTATCAAATCGCTGGTATTGACAACCCGCGTGAAATTGTGCGTTGGGCTTTCGATGAAAAGACCAAGAAGGGCGATGTTTCCGAGAAAATTTTCGAACTCGACAATATGTTGGTTGTGGCTGCTTTGACGGGTGTCGTCCATGAAGGCTATGCTCCTTTGGAGGCCATCATCGACCAGGCCAAATACCAGATCCTCAATAAGAAGAAAGGTGAGATTGCAGTGGAGAAGATGAAAGCTTGTGGTAATGATGTCGACAGAATGATTAAAGAATTGGGTGCTGAGTCCACTACAGTTTCTGATATCTCCATCGACTCGCGTGTGTTAGGCAACTTTGGTGTTGAAGCTGACATTGTTGGTACCCTCCTTGGTATGAAAGAAGGTCAGGAGACCGGTCCCATTGCAGGAAACAGCAGTGCTTTCATTATCAAAAATGTGAAATTCACGGTGCCTGCTGAGACTACCAATTATTCGGATATTGTCAGAGAGAAGACCAGCCAATTCACTAACAAGGTTGGCGGTGGTGCTGTCTACAACGCATTGAGAAATCAGGCCAAGATTAAGGACAACAGAACCGATATCTTCTGATTATAGTAATATACAAGATAAGTTTTTCATGTTAGTTTGGTGCGTCTGCTTTGTGCAGGCGCACTTTTTTTGCCTTAGGCATACTAACCCATCTGTTTTTGCGTTACCAAATACAAAGAGTTACTTTTTTCTTATCATAATAATTAGTTTCAATGAAAAACCTGAAGTACTTATTATTTGTCGCAGCCGTGGCATTTGCCATTGTAGGTTGCCGTAAGCCCGTTGATGTTTCTTTTGCTGTAACCACGCAAGAGATGGAAGCCGCGGGCGGTTCAGTTGAAGTCGTGCTGAACTCGAATGGCGAATGGACTATCGAGTCCACTGCAGAGTGGCTTACCGTTTCGCCCATGTCGGGCAGTGGCAATGCCACGTTGACGCTTACTGCCCAAGCCAATGCGACAGAGGATAGCCGTTCGGCACAGATTAAAGCCATTACCAAAGATAATGCGGCGACTATGAACTTGACCCAAAATGCGTTGGAATACTATTTAACTGTGTCGCCCAAAGTAATACAATGTGGCAGCAATGGCGGTGAGTTTACTGTCTCAGTGTCGTCCAATGTCGATTGGGAAGTCGGCCTACCTCAGTGGATTTCAAGTACGGTGACTCATGGTTCCGATAATGCGACAGTCACGTTGACGGTCATGCCTATTGACGGTGAGATGGCTGATTCACGAGAAGCTGACGTGTTTTTCGGAAACAGCAGTTATGGCGATAAAGTCCATGTTATTCAGACTGTCGATCCGATTTTAAGCATTGATGTCAGGCCTAAAAACCTTGAATTTGTCAGTGCAGGAGAGACCAAGTCAGTCTTCGTTTTTACCGAAGATTCGTGGTCGGCTACAGTTGATGTAGATTGGGTTACGCTGAGCAAAACAGAAGGACAAGGCAATGGTGAAGTCAGTGTGACTTTAGGAGAGAACCCTGAATATGTCCAGCGCCAGACCACTGTCGTTTTCACTTCGGGTGGTAACATGACAGCTATCTTAAGCATCAGTCAGGAAGCCTTGCCCGACCCGCATTTCTTGGAGGTTTCTCCTCTTTCATTCCAGTTTGGAAATGAAGGCGGCGAACAGTCCATGACCATCGGATGTGATGATGCCTGGACGATTGATGCAAGTAATGACTGGCTTACCGTTACGCCTATGACGGGAACAGGAAATGCCACTGTCACGATAGGGGTTAACCCTAATACATTATTGGAACCCAGAATGGCATACGTTATTGTTAAATCGGGTGATTTGGTTCAGGAAGTGATGGTCAATCAGGCGGCAGGCGACACACCTCTTTTCGTTGGTTTTGAACCCGACACGTTGTACGTTTCATATTCGGGTGGTATACAGCACTTGGAGTTGACTTCAAACACAACTTGGCAACTTCAGGCGAGTGAGTGGATTAATCTTTTAAATACTACTACTGGAGAAGGTGATGCCTCGTTCGATATCGTTGTTGACTTCAATGAGAATTCGGAGGATAGGATTGGCTATGTGAATGCCAAGCACAATGGGCAGATTATGGCTACTATGATAATAGTACAAGAGGGTTGGTACAGCATCCTTGAGGCAAGTCTCACGGAAATTGAGGCACGTCCCGAAGGTGGTGAATATGTCATCCAAGTTACGGCAAACCAGTCATGGTCGGTTAATACCACTGAAAACTGGATACATTGTACGCCCAATAGTGGCTTCAGCAATGGAGAATTCACTATCACAGTTGATGCGATGGAGGGGGTTCGACCGCGAATGGGTAGAATAAAGTTGGGCGGATCGACTGGAGACCAGGTAATGATAATGGTGAATCAACATCCATGAAAAAAGGGAGCTTATTGCTCCCTTTTTTCATGGATGTATGTAATGATAGAAGTTTAGAATCCCGTACCGAACCAATACCAGAATTTGTTCTCCATCTCTTTCCATGCTTGGCGCGTTGAGGCGGCGAAGTCGGAGGTGTATTGGTTGAGGAGTTCGGTGGCTTCTTTCTTCTTGCCGTCGGCAATCAAGGCTTGGGCTCTGTCTTCGATGGCGGGGATTTCATCGAAAGCTTTTTGTTCGAAACGGTTGGCCGTGCCAAGTAAGGTTTGCTTAGTGCGACCCCATTGTACGGTAGCCAGTTTGTTGGCTTTACGATAGTGCCAAATCCAGGCTTCGTCGCGATAACGCAGTTGGCCGCATTTGTCGAAGCCTTCAGGCAGGGTAGTGGAGCCGGAGAAAATCGGTATGCGCGGGCTTTGGCCAGGGTTGTCGCAGGCCATCCAGCAAATGGCACCGATTTCGTCGGGCATCCAGCTGCGGCATTGGATGATGTGATGGTAGCTGCTCCATGCCACGGCCACGGTGCGTTGGAAGTTGATGGTGCCAGGTGCCAGATAATTAATGGTGTTCATCATTGTGCCACTCACCCAAGGATTGGCTATAGGGCTGATAATGGTGTCGTTGACTACACCGTCATCTGTGCGTTTCTTGCTCACCATTTTCACGTTGCGTGTCATATCCATATCGGTACCTTCGTAGGTGCTACGGAAGAGTTCCATCACCTTACGGACGTCGACGTTCTCATCGGGTTTCACCGAGAAGGGCAGTTCAGGCATGTCGCGGTTGAGGTTCAAAGAAGGAGCCAGTTGGCTGAGGATAAAGAACTCGCGGTCGCTGTAGTTCTTGCCGCCGCCGTAGGAAGCGCGGAAGGCTTTCCAGAAGATGAAGTCGCCTTGGCCGTCCCAAAGGCCATATTTCTTTGCTACGGCTTCGCAGTTGTCGGAGCAATAAAAGTCCTTGCTCTTGCGCTCGAGTTTACCGATACGTGCGATATTGGCGCTGACACCTACTTCGTCGTCGGGAATGCGCTTGGCTGCCCAAACACCGCCGATTTTGTCGGGACCTTCGCCGAGGATTTCCATCTGCCAGACTTCGTTCTTGTCGGCAATGGTGATGCACTCGCCGCCATCGCCGTAGCCGTATTCTTTTACCAGTTTGCCGATGAGTTGGATGGCGTCGCGGGCATTGTCGCAACGCATCAAAGCCACGCGTTCGAGTTCTTCAATCATGAACATGCCTTTGTTGTTCACTAAAGTGTCGGGACCCGAGAAGGTGGTTTCGCCGATGGCCAGTTGTTTTTCATTGAGGCAGGGATAGGCCGTGTTGAGGTAGGCATAAGTGTGTGCTACCTGTGGGATTTCTCCAGCCAATTCAACGTTGCGGTTGTCGAAGGGGTCTTCGGTGTGCATAGTGCCTTTGTAGACTTTGTACATCTCGCCTTTTTCGTGGTCGGCGGCGGCTTCCCAACGCATCCAGGTGCGGTAGCGTCCATCGCAGGTGTGGGAGGTGATGACAGAGCCGTCGGAAGAAGCTTTCTTGCCCACCATGATGCTGGTGCAATTAGCACCGACGCGTTGTTCGTTTTCGTCTTGAGCCATCGTGTTTAGGCCGATGAGCAGAAGAGCAGAAAGAAATAATGTTTTGAATTTAAGCATATTGAATCGATTTGTGTTGATTACTTTTTGATGATAGTTTGCTTTTTCGAACCGCTTTCGGTAGCAAGCAAAATGACATAAGTTCCAGCTTGAAGCCCTCTCAAATCGAGTTGTTGTTTATTGCCGTAGGTAAAAATGCTATTGAGTATTCTGCCAGTCATGTCATACAAGGTCACTTGTTGAAGGCCTTCTGCTTCAATGGTCACGAAATCGGTGGCTGGATTGGGGAATACGCTGATTATTGGCGTTTTGTTTTCAGATAGCGCGGTTGGGTCAAGTGGTGTTACCCAGAAGGTGACCATGGCCGTGTTGCATCCGCAGGGGATGGTCATTATGATGTCTAGCCATGTCACCGTGCCGGGCTCGGTTTCGGGGCGTAGGGTGGCGTAGGTTGTCACTTCGACGGTTTCGTCAGGTTGTACGGGGAAGGTCATGCCACTGACGCCGTTGACATAAGTGCTGAAATTGGAGAAATACTCGTTAGAAGGATGAGCGGTGATGTCAAGCGGGTCGTAGCCCGTGTTGTGGACGAGGTAGCGGAAGGTGGCCTGTGAGCCAGGGTACAAGACCGTGTCGCCAGTGATGGGTTCGGCCTCAAAGTCGTATTGTAGTACCATGTCGATTTGGATGTCGTCGATGGTGAGGTAGGTAGCGCCTTGAGCTGCAATGGCGCGGATGCCGACATATTCGCAGTCCTCAGGGATGGAATTGATGTATGATGATACCTTTTCGTATGTGTCACCATTGATGGTCGCAGAGAGGAGTTGCGTGTGCATGCTGTTGGGATCAGGTGTTTTGCCTGTCCAGAATTCGAGTTGGAACTCGCCATCCGAAATGGCCCAGCAGGTGAAGCGGTAATGCATGCTTGTAATCAGGTAGAGCGGCATATACATCCACGATTCGTCTGCGTTTGAAAATGCATACCAGTTGCCCGAATGCGGAATGCGGTTGTGGTCTTTTTCCAGATAACCGCAAAGCCATGAGTTGTTTTCACAAATCCAACCAGTGGGCTTTTCGAAGTCGTGGTTGGCATATTCGAAGCTTTCGATAAGGATGCTGTCGGCGAAGGCCTGGTTGGCAAGAAAGGCTACCAATAGGGTAAAAAAGAGTTTTCTCATTTGCTTGTAAATTTGGGCAAAAATAGAGAAAAAACTCAATTGTAGGCATGAATTCCACCCAAAATCAAATTGACACCAAAATAGGTGATGACGACACTCAAGAAGGCAAGGATGCCATAAATATGGAAAAACACAGGTTTTTGGAAGGATTTCCAAAGCTTTTCGTGCAATGGCGCAGCATAGATAAGCAGGGTGATGAGTGCCCAGACTTCCTTCGGGTCCCATGACCAATAGTTGCCCCAAGAGACGTTGGCCCACACAGCCCCGATGAAGATGCCGATAGCGAGCAAGGCCACAGCAGGATAAAGCATCGCTGTGCTAAGTTTTTTCAATCGCTCCATACGAACTTTGTCTTTCGGCTTGATGAGGGCAATGATTCCGACTACCAGAATGCCCAGCAACAAAGCGTAGGCCGTGACGATGGTCGAGATGTGGAAGCTGAAGAAAGGTGATCGCAGCACGGGCAGCAGAGGATGGGTGAGCATCCTAATGTAGAGTACCACCATCAATACTACGAGTACCGCAAGCCATGACCATGTGACGGCACGGAAAGTCTTCCGCCGTTCGATAAGAATAGCCACCAAGGCCGCGAAGAGCAGTGCATAGCCCGCGTATGTTACCCCGATACCCCAGGGATCGCGGGCGACGTCGAGGATGGAGTTGCCTTGCTCGTCGTAGTCGCTTTGGTAGAAACGGTAGTGTTTGTGCCTCAAGATGTTATTCATCGAGATGACGATGTCCTCTTGGGTGTCGCCGTCTTTGAGTTGAAGATAGCTCACATAGTCCTTCGGCTTGTTGCTGTCGGGATATTTTTCTATCTCGAAACGGTCCAAGGTAAGGCTGAAGGGCAGCGTTTCTTTAGTGATCTCGCAATTGTCTTGGATGAAAAAATGGCTGTTGGGACGGTTGGGCTCAAGCTTCATTCTGCCGTGTTGCCCCGTGAGCATCGTGAGTAATGCACCTAATAAGATGAGCAGGATGGACAGATGCAGGGCACCGACTGACAACTGTTTCCACAAACGGCATTTCACTGCCATATAGACAATGAGGCCCGCCAACACGGTCCATAACCCTACAAACCACCATGCCGAATAGACATGGACAAGGGCAAATTCCGAGCCGTGCAGTTTTTCGACAATGGTGCCTGCGGCGAGGACAGCGATGAGTATGATGACCAGTACTGATGTGATGTGACGAATGTGTTTCATAGCTAGATTATTACATATTACGCTGCAAATGTCCGAAAAAATCCATTTGTCTAACCTCCCTATGTTTGGCGATTTTTGGGCGGAAACGTCCTCATTAATGGTGGATTTGTTGGGAAATAATACAAATAAAGGTGAAGAAAAAGTCTTATTTCGATTGTTGAATAAAAGTTTTCTGTATTTTTGCAATCGTAAAAAAGTGTCGCTAAAGGTGGTATATACCCCATTTAAAAAGGTGGTACGCATAATAAAATTGGCAAAATTATGTTTGTAAAGGTGGTATATACCCCATCAAAAAAGGTAGTACGAATATGAAAATAGACGAAATATACAATGCCTGGAAAGCACTCTTTCCGCTTTCGAAAGAACATACAGAGTTGCTGCGCATCAAGTTCACTACAGAGTATAACTACAACAGTAACCATTTAGAAGGCAATACGCTGACATACGGGCAGACCGAGTTGCTTCTGTTGTTCGGCAAAGTGAGCGGCGAAGGCGATTTGAAGGACTTCGTGGACATGAAAGCCAGTCAAGTGACTGTCGAGATGGTGAAGGAGTCCGTAAAAGACAAAAGTCTGCCATTGACCCAAAATTTCATTCGTCAACTGCATAAGGTCCTATTACGTGAGGACTACACCGTTTACCGAGACTTGCCTGGAGGGGCAACGACAAGTTATACCGTCCACGCTGGACAATACAAGACTCGCCCAAATAGTGTCATTACTCGTTATGGAGACCGCTTTGAGTATGCCTCGCCCGAAGAAACACCCTCGTTGATGAGCGATCTTGTGGACTGGTACAACGCTGCCGAACAGGGTGGTCAACTGTCTCCAGTGGAATTGGCGGCTCTGTTTCATTACCGCTATATTCGAATACACCCTTTCGAGGACGGCAACGGTCGCATTGCCCGCCTGATGGTAAACTTTATATTAGCTCGCCACGGTTGGCCGATGATTGTCATCCGTAACCGAAAGAAAGCGGAGTACCTAGAAGCCTTGCACCGTTCGGATCAAAAAATCGGCAAAGTCCCTTCTGAAGGAGCCAATGCACCTATAGGAAAAATAACCTCGTTTCTCGCGTTTTTCCGCAAAACAGTGAGCGAGGAAATGCAGTGCGAGATTGACATTGTCAAGAACTCCGAGAGGGATACTTGGTGGTATGACGGACAAAGAATCATTTTCAGAAGCGAGAATGGGGAACGTCTGCTTGGCCTAATGAGAGACAAGCCTTTTGTTACTTATTCCGAGATGGCGGAGCACTTGTCTGTGAATCGGTCGGCTGTTCAAAAACAGGTTGAAGGTTTTAGAAAGAAAGGGTATGTGGACAGACGTGATGATGGAAGTTGGCATGTTTTGGCTTTAAATTCAAGGGTAACTAGGAAATGAAACAATCCCGCCATTGCTGACGGGATCGTTCATTTTTACACTGTAGAGACGCAATGCTTGCGTCTCGATACTAATCAAATCGCATCAATGAATTTCACCACCGCGTCGCGGTCTTCCTTCGACAGTTCGCGGAATTTTTCCACCGAGCGGCGGGCATCGCTTTGGGCGTTGCCGTGCCACATGATGGCTTCGATGACGGTTTGTGCGCGGCAGTCGTGCAAACGGTCGCTGCGACCCGTGCATCTGGCACTCAAGCCACGACCCCAAAGTGGGGTGGTGCGGCACCAACCCGTGCGGATGTCATTCTCCATGTGGAGCTTGTGTTGGATGTAGTCGCTATAAGGCCAAATCTTTTGGTTGGGGTAACGGGGCAGACGGGCATCACCATCAGCGAAGAAACCAGTCGGGTCGGTGAACATGTCATCGCCAGTCTTCCACGACGGACGGTGACAGTAGGCGCAACCCATGTTGTTGAAGAGTTCCTTGCCGTGTTGAACCTCGGGGTCGTCCATGTTACGGGCGGCAGGCACGGCCAAGCCACGATGCCACACCATGAAGTTGACATAGTCCTCGTCCTTCATCTCGGGAACTTTCAAGGATTCAGGGATTTGGTCGTTCATCATCAGGTAGTTGTAAATGTCGGTCTCTACATTGCCCGTGAGGTTATACTGCGGGAAGTAGTTGTAGAACTCAGCCTGCACGTCGGGGTCTTGCGAAGCCTTGGTGGCATAAGCGGCGGTCATATAGTGACCCATCTTGGTGCGGTGCGTCACATTGGTGATGTTCCAGATGGCGTTGGCACCGGGGGCATCCTGCAAAGGACCACGCGTGAGAGCATAGGTGTACTTCTTGGGATGGGTGGTGTTGCCATAATAGCCCGTCGGGGCGAAGTCGGAGCCAGCCCACATTGCGGGATTGAGGCCATTTTGCATGTAGCCGTCATTGTATTCCTTTTGGTACTGTGCTCTCAGCGAGTCGTCGGGGATGGCATCGATCAAGCCGGTGCCATAGATGCCGATGGTCGATTCGAGACGGCAGACGAAATCGCTGTAGGGGATGGGCTGGCCACCCACTTCGAGCGGCGCATAGAAAGCCTCTTCGGGGATGTAGACCTTGGGATAGGTGAGGTTGTAGGTCTCTCCGTCGGGGAACTTGTTGCCCCACTCATCGGTGTAGCTCAGCCAGTTGATTTGGATCTGGGTCTCGTCCAAAGGAGCCTTGAATGGCGCGACGGCTTTGGTTTGAGGCATGCCTGTGTAAGAACTTAGATAGGTGTCATTGCGGTCAGTGAAGACGAGCAGGTAGCCGTTGCCCCAGTCGTCGGCGCGGTAGCGGTCCATGCGCATACCGTGACCATAACCGGGATGGCAGGCGATGCAGCTGCTGCGGATGTAAAGAGGGCCTAAGCCATTGAAAGGCTCGTTGCTTTGCGTGTAGGTGCGCTCAAAGAAATACTCGCCGTATTTGAAGGCAGTACCCAAGCCAGCCTTTTCGACGGCTGGGGTGGGGTCTTCGTAGGCGGATTGGGAACTGTTGAAGGTGGTACCTAACTCGCCGCCGGCATAAGTTTCTTCGGTGATGACGGTCGGCTTGGGATCGTCGGGCTTACAGGAGGCCAAAGCCATGAGACCTGCAAGGACAATGATGCTAAAGTGTTTGTAATTTATCATGATATTTGGGTTTTATGGATCACTTCCTGTCAATCTTTGCAAATTCAGCCTTCACCTCAGCCATCACATCGGAGAGTTCTTGGCAGGCTTCCATGGCCTCACCAGCGCTGGCGTCGGCATAGAACTGCACGAAAGGAGCCTTCATGGCTTGGATCTTCGTCATGGCGTTTTCGATGGCATTCATGGCCTTCGTGTCGAGCTCCTTGTTGTTGTCCTTGATATAGGTGTGCAGCGAGAGGGCTTCGTCGCGTTGGCTTTCCATGCCGCCCATGTAGGCATTCTTGATGCTAGTGATGTTGTCGTAAAAGTCGGTGATGGACTTCTGGCTATAGGGCGACTCCACGTAGGTCACGTCTTCACCCGTGTGGCATTTGCCAATCTTGGAAGTACCCACCTCGTCTGCAATGTCGAGGCAGCCGTCGGCGATGGCTTCGAGGGCGTTGGTGAAGGTGGCGAAGGTGCTACCGGCTTGACCAGCTTGGAGCATGTTGTTGCCGTAGGTGTTGTCGCCTCCGTTGACGGTGGTGTTGAACTCCAGTTCTTCCATCAGGTCTTTGTGGGCTTGCGGCGCGTTGGCGTTCCAGCTCACTTCGAGTTGGAAGCAGCGGTTGCGCAGGTCGCGCGACACGGCGACGATGTAGGTCATCATGTCGTCGGTGATTTCGTTCACATTGCGGGGCTGACCCTCACGGAAGAGGATGAACTCGATGCCGTGGAAGCCGAGTAGGGCGTTGCCGAGTTGTTCGCCGGCCACCATGCCGTCTTCATCGGTGGCGAGGGCGGCAATCATGTTGGGACTGGCCATCAGGTTGTTGAAAGCGTCTTCGTCGAGGGGCCACGAGTCGATGTGTGGGTCGATGCCGAAGTCGGAGGCGGCGCCAAAGAGGAAGGCCTCGCTCATTTCCCACCACTTGCGTGCTTCGAGGAAGGTGACCGTGGCGGCATTCACATTGGCTTGGGTCTTGTTTGCCTTCAAAGCCTCCAAGTTTTCAACTAGCTTTTCAGTTTTCTCAGCCAAGCTGGCGTATGTGGGATACACCGTGTGGTTAAGGTACTGTTTCACAATGGCCTCTTTTTGGGCCTTGTTGGCTTCCTCGGTGTTAGTTTGAGGGTCCTTGTTGCAGGAGCTGAAGTTCACTGCGAGCAGGAGGGATGCAGCGACTATGGCTGCGGATTTGAATAATTTCTTCATTTGGTTATGTGTTTAAAGTTTTATTGTTTGTCATTTGCGTCGCTTTGCGTCATTGCGAGGAGGAACGACGAAGCAATCTAGTGTGAAAGCTTTAAGTCTGGATTGCTACGTTCCTCGCAATGACGTGAAGCGTGTCTTTATCTCGTGAAAAACCCACTATATGCTACCCCTAAGCTGAACATCGGCTCGTCGTTGTACTGCTCCTTCAGGAAGCGTTTGGCGAAATCCGCTTTAATGACGACCTGCTTGATGGGGTAGTAGTTCACGCCGAGGGTCATCACGTGGCGGTCGGTCCATTGGTAGTCGGTGAGGGCGTTGGCAGTGGGGATGTAGCTGTCGTAATAATCGTAACGACCAAAGACATAGAGCTTTTGGTCGCCTTTGAATTTCGTCGGGTGCATGATGTCGTAGGCCACCTCACCACCGCAGGCGATGGCTTTCTCTCCGACCAAAGAGCGTGGATAAGGCGAGAAACTTTGGTGGTTTTGGTTCTTGTTCCAAGACGAGATGAGATTGGCGTCGCCGAGGTAACCGTAGTCGAAGTTGCCGCGCACCACGAGGCCGTGACCTTTGTAGTCGAACTCGGCCGTGCCGATGACGACGGTGCCTTTCACATCTTTATATTGGCTGGTCTCGCTGAACTCGTTGGTGACGATGT
>JAEEGH010006380.1_pt1 | contig 28955 bp, 25 predicted proteins | sample 9134181 | NCBI WGS metagenome assembly JAEEGH01 (sample SAMN16246544, study PRJNA631951) | gut metagenome | biome: gut microbiome; feature: rumen; material: DP-attached | host: Bos | place: Iran: Karaj | collected 2018-10 | reverse complement strand
CATTCCGAAAGAAGAGACATCTTCGGCGAGAACGATATCCTCATCAACCAGAAGGTCAAGAAAGCTTTTGCTTCCGGCTTAAAGCCCATCCTTTGCTGCGGCGAGTCCCTTACTGTCCGCAAAGCGGGCACTTATGCCGAATGGGTAAAGAGACAGATCACCTGGGATCTTGACGGTGTTACGGCAGATCAGGTTAAAGAGCTTGTTATCGCTTATGAGCCTATCTGGGCCATCGGAACGGGCGAGACAGCTACAGCGGATCAGGCACAGGAGGTTTGCGGACTCATCCGCAAACTGATCGGTGAGCTTTACGATGCAGCAACTGCTGAAGCAGTACGCATACAGTACGGCGGATCGATGAATGCAGCAAATGCTGCTGAGCTTCTTTCAAAGCCTGACATTGACGGAGGTCTCATCGGCGGAGCTTCGCTGAAACCCGATTTCGGTAAGATTGTTAATTATAACAAGTAAGCATCTTGACTTCGGGCTCGTGGTCACGAGCTGTTTTCGAAGTCAAAGCAGATGCTTACCTACGTCGGGAGAGGTTCATAGCCTCTCCCGGCGATTTCTGAAAGGAATATTTTTATGAGCAAAAAACCTACAGTTCTGCTTATCCTTGACGGATACGGCCTCAATCCCAAAACAGAGGGAAACGCCATCGCGCAGGCAAAAACACCCGTCATGGATAAACTTATGAAGGAATGCCCCTATGTACAGGGACAGGCTTCGGGCCTCTTTGTCGGACTTCCCGACGGTCAGATGGGAAATTCCGAAGTCGGACACACCAACATGGGCGCCGGACGCATCGTATACCAGATGCTGGTAAAGATCAGCAAGGATATCGAGGACGGCACATTTTACAAGAATCCCGCATTAGTGGCATGCATGAAGTCAGCCGCTGAAAAGGGAAAGAAACTTCACCTTATGGGACTTGTCTCTCCCGGAGGCGTACACAGCCACATCACCCATATCTACGGACTTCTCAACATGGCAAAGCAGTTCGGTTTAGAGAAAGTATATCTGCATGCTTTCCTTGACGGACGTGACGTTCCGCCCGCATCGGCAGCCGATGACATGGAAGAAGTGGTAAAGAAGATGAAAGAGATCGGCACCGGCTCTGTTGCGACGATCTGCGGAAGATTCTGGGCGATGGACAGAGACAATCTCTGGGACCGTGTCGAAAAAGCATATTCTGCGATCGTTTACGGAGAGGGCGTTAAAGAAAGCGATCCCGTACAGGCGATCAGGAATTCCTACAAAAACGGTAAGACCGATGAGTTCATGATCCCTGCTGTGATCGACGAAAACGGTATGGTAGAATCCGGTGATTCCGTTGTATTCTTCAATTTCCGTCCCGACCGTGCGCGCCAGATCACAAGAAGCTTTGTGGATCCTGATTTCAAAGGATTTGAGAGAAGAAACGGTTTCTTCCCGCTCCACTATGTATGCATGGCGCAGTATGATGCCGAGATGCCTAATGTCACCGTGGCTTATCCTCCCGAAGAATTAAAGATGACCTTTGGCGAGTTCCTTTCAAAGCACGGACTTAAACAGCTCAGGATCGCCGAGACCCAGAAATATGCCCACGTTACCTTCTTCTTCAACGGTGGTGAAGAGAAGCAGTTTGAGGGTGAGGACCGTATCCTTGTGGATTCGCCCAAGATCGCGACATTTGACCAGAAGCCCGAGATGAGCCTTCCCGAAGTTTGCGAGAAACTCTGCGGAGCGATCAGATCTCAGAAGTATGACGTGATCATCTGCAACTTTGCAAACCCCGACATGGTTGGCCATACAGGCATCATGGAAGCCTGCATCAAGGCAATCGAATGTGTTGACGAGTGCGTAGGAAAAACAGTTGACGCCGTAAAGGAAGTAAACGGTCAGATGTTCATCTGCGCAGACCATGGAAATGCGGAGATGCTGATCGATGAAAACGGTGATCCCTGGACAGCACATACGACCAATCCTGTTCCTTTCCTCATCGTGAACGCAGATCCGTCCTTCTCGCTTAAAGAGGGCGGATGCCTTGCAAACATCGTTCCCACAATGATCGAGATGATGGGTATGGAGAAGCCCGCTGAGATGACAGGAGAGTCTCTGATAGTCAGAAAATAGTAAAACACAAGCTCCCGCAGGGTACACTCTGCGGGACTTTTTTTATAATGTGTAAAGTACCGGGATTAATTGCCGATAACAATAACAGTGATATATGCTTTTTTAGTTTTTGACCGCACAGGACCGGAGGAGGTACTAACACATGGCAATGGTAGTTCAGCACAACATATCATCACTCAACACAAACAGACAGCTTGGGATAACGACAGGGAACCTTTCAAAAAACATGGAAAAACTGTCGTCAGGATACAGGATTAACCGCGCCGCCGACGATGCTGCGGGTCTGGCCATTTCGGAAAAGATGAGGAGCCAGATAAGAGGCCTGAACCAGGCATCATCCAATGCGAATGACGGCATTTCCATGATACAGACTGCCGAAGGCGCCCTGGCCGAAACACATTCCATTTTACAGAGAATGAGAGAACTTGCTGTTCAGGCAGCCAACGGAACCGAGACCGACAGCGACCGCGGAAATCTGCAGGATGAGATCTCACAGCTCCAGGAGGAGCTTGACCGCATATCCACCGATACCGAGTTCAATACCATGCCGCTCCTTGACGGTTCGCTTTCCGCGGCATCAACAAACGTTACTTCATCCGGCCCTAAATTCGGCGTTTACGACACCACACTCAAGGGTTTTCTAACATCCGATGTAAAGGGCGTAAAGATCGCAACAAAGAATAATGCCGTTGCGGGTTCTGAATCTGCGATATGGTCCAACGACGGAAAAACGCTTACCTTAAACCTTGCGGAAAATGCGACATATACGCAGGCTGAGATAGACGACCTGATAGAAAAAGCAAAACAGGAAGATTCTACTGCGACCGCTTCCCCGGCAAATGTAAAGCTTTGCCTCACTTACGGCTCATATACACAGGGAACAGCGGACTATAATGGCATTGACGGCGGTACGGTCGAAGGAATAAAGGCATCCTCACAGACCGTACAGATCACGGCTTCCGGCTTTGTGGGAGCAAACAAGATCCAGTTCGTCGCAAAGAAATACGGTGAAGACTTTAACCTTCACATCATCATGAGCTTTGACGCAAAAGAGGGGCAGGAGGAATTTGAGGAGATCGATGCGCCGACATATGATGCAGACGGAAAGATCACAAGGGCTTCAACATATGAGCTTCATCTGATGTCAGGAAAGGAATACTCCGAGCAGGATCTTGAGACCATCATCGCAAAAGCCGGCGTTCCTTTGGAGATAAAATTAAGCGGAGAGGACCCGGATGAACCCAATACACTTTTTGTCACGAGTAACTTTTCGGTAGGATGCCACAGCGGAATGACATCAAGTTCAAACGGCGCTGTCACCGTGGTAAACGGGATGAACATGACCGGAGGACAGGGGCTTGGCGATGAAGACGCATATCTCGGACAGCCTAAATATAACGTTGCATCGGGCGGAAACGGCGTGATACTTCAGGTCGGGGCAAACGAAGGGCAGACAATGAGCTTTTCGATAGACGATATGTCCGCAAAGGCGCTTGGAGTGCACACTGGACACGTGGATCTTTCGAACCAATCGGCTGCGTCAAAGTCGATCGGCGCGATAGACGGAGCCATCGCAAAGGTTTCTAAGCAGAGAGCGCTTCTCGGTGCCGTTCAGAACAGACTGGAGCATACGATAAGCAACCTCGACAACACCGCGGAAAACATGCAGGCCGCAGAGTCGACCATACGTGATGTGGACATGGCTGAGATGATGGTGCAGTATTCAAAGAACAACATCCTGCAGCAGGCCGGCACATCGATGCTCGCTCAGGCAAATCAGGCGACTCAGGGCGTGCTTTCACTTCTTCAGGGTTAATGATATACACAGGATCGGAGGGTTTTATGAGGATCGAGATCTATAACGAATGGGATCATGTACCGAAGGTGTCTGCAGAAGGCACAGACCGGGCGGTGCTTGCGTGGAACGGTGAATACAGAAAGGGCGACGTGATAAGTTTTTCAGGACTTGAGGAAGGACGCTATTACGTTGTGAGAGTCGATGCAGCGATGCAGGAGGCACTTGTGCTCATCACAAAAGACACGGTCACATACCCTGTTCCTTTTTACGAAAAAAAGGAAAACCTGAATCCCCTTGCTTTTTCGGGAAACAGGCACTATCTGTCCATACGTTTTGCAGAGGATTTTGAGATATCCGCATACAGGAATCTGGCTTTAAACACTTTTGACCGCCATGAGGCCGCCGGTGTATTTCCTCATGCACATGCAAATGTAGAAACAAGAGGAGAGTCGGTATTTGCCGCTCAGAACGCGATAGACGGCATCCTTGCGACTGAGTCCCATGGTGAATGGCCTTACGAATCCTGGGGGATAAACCGTCAGGACGATGCGGAACTCACGATCGAGTTTGGCAGAAAAGTGGACATAGACGAGATACGGCTTTACACAAGGGCCGATTTCCCGCATGACAACTGGTGGGTGACCGCTGTTTTCACATTTTCCGACGGAACGAAAGAAACCGTTAAAATGGAGAAAAAGTCCGGCGTACCGCACATATTTGACATCAAAAAGCAGGGCATCGAGTGGGTGAAACTCTCGGACCTCATAAAAGCCGACGATCCCAGTCCTTTCCCCGCGCTGACTCAGATGGAAGTGTACGGAAAGAACAGCGATTGAACGTGTACTTTTCACCCTTTTGGGCTTTCCCGGAAGGGTGGATTATTTTTAAAAAATTTTTTTAACCTCGCATAACAAATGTCAGAACACAAAGACTATATGTGTGAAAGCATTGATCAAGCGCTTTGAAAGGACAGCCGCTGTCAAAGAGGCATCGGCAAAAACACTTAATGCAGAAAAAAGAATTGCTTAAAAACATTGATGACGCTTTGCTTGAAAAGCTGTACGGCTTTTGCTATTCGCGTACGGGCGACGGATACGAAGCACAGGAACTGTGCTCGGACATAGTTTTTGAGCTTGTGAAGTCTTCCGGAAGTGACGGAGAGATAAAGGATCTCTGGCCGTTTGTGTGGAAGGTCGCAAGAAATGTCTATGCCGATCATTCTGTGAAGAAAAGCAGGCAAAACATGATGTTTGCGGAGGGCGATCCCGAGGAAATGATGGAAAACATCCCTTTTGAAGAGGAACCTCAGGATGACGGGGATGACCTAAAAAAGATCTATCGGAGGATCGCATTTCTCACAAAAGCATACCGTGAAGTCATGATAATGTACTATCTTGACTCTCTTTCGACGGCAGAGATCGCAAAACTTCAGGGAACGAGCGAGGTTTCGGTGCGTCAGAGACTTTTTTCTGCAAGAAAAAAGATCAAAAGCGAGGTAGAAGAAATGAAAGAGACATATACCAAACCACTGGCACTGGACAAGACCGAATTTGTGATATGGGGGACCGGCAACCCTGCGTGGAGCGATCCGAGAGAGGTCTGCACGCGCATGTTTTCAAAGCACATCGTGAGACTTTGCAATAAGAAACCTAGAACGGCCACGGAGATAGCTGAGGAGCTGAACGTTCCCACGGCTTATGTGGAAGAAGAACTTGAGATCCTTAAGAACGGCATGAACGGCGAATACGGAATGCTGAAAAAAACAGACGGCGGGAGATATGCGATCAATTTTATCCTTCTGGAAAAGGATGTGATCGACAGCGCGCAGCAGGCCTACATTTCCGAGATCCCGGGAGTCTGCGACACGGTTATCGGATTTGTGAAAGAGCATATGGAGGAATATCTGGCTTTTCCTTACATCAATAAAAAAGTGACACCGGACCTCATCATGTGGCAACAGGTGAAGCGCATTTCCGAGGCCTTTGGCAATAAGGTGTACAGTATATTAAAAAGCAGATATTTCTCTGATGTAGCCGTTTCCGAAAGACCTTTTACCGTCTATGGCTATATCGATAACGGAACGCATTACGGAAGTGGTCTTGACGGGATATTCGGCAGTAATGTCTGCGGGTATGATACGGTACACGTGGATAATATCTATTGTTCAAGAATTGCCCCCCACTTTCATTGTGCACATAATCTCGCACAGGACGCCCTGTTGCAGCTTGCCATCCGTGCGATATATGGGCTTGATATTTCCTCACTTTCGGAGATCGATAAGGAGCATGCGGCAAAAGCGGTGGAATGTGGTTATCTTTTTAAAGAAGGTGACAAGCTCTATACAGCGATCCTTGTGAATGAGGCAAAAGATGAGGAAAATCTGTTTGCAGTAAGCAAAAAACTCATGGACGAGCCTTGTTTTGAAGAAGAAGCGGAGCGGGTGGCGGAAAAGATCGCGCACATTATCAGGAAAAACGTGCCGGAACATCTTCTTCCCGACTGGCAATACGCAAACGACCTTGCAAGTTTTCCGGTATTTGATTCCGTGGTTGAAGCACTGACAGAAAAAGGAATATTAAAGGCTCCCGAGAACACACCGGGCACAGAAGGATGCTGGATGACAGTTTATAAACAGGCGTGATCCTTGTGAAAAACAGAAAAATCCCTATTGCATTTCTTTTTCCTTTGTGCTACTATTTGTTCACGATAAAAGCAATGACGGAAAGAGTAAGATATCTGAAGCATCCAGAGAGAGCGGCGTTTGGTGCGAGCCGTTTATGACAGGGATATCCGAAAACCACTCCTGAGCCGCGGGCGATGAGCCCTGCCGCATGGCAAGCGTTACAGTGCCGGGGATACAAAGTGCGTAAAAGCGCATAGAGCGTCCCATGAGTGAAACACAAGGTGGAACCGTGCATGATGCACCCTTGAGGCATGTCCCTCGGGGGTGCTTTCTTTATATCATGTTTTTGCAAAATGCATGATAAGTCCAGGGAACGGCCGAAAATACTCATTAAGAGAAAGACAAGGAGAAACACTATGGTAAACTTCAAAGAAGACGAAAAACTGAACACGTTGAACCATTCCTGCGCTCACCTTATGGCGCAGGCAGTAAAGAGGCTCTATCCCAACGCCAAGTTCTGGGTGGGCCCGGTAGTTGCCGAAGGCTTCTACTATGACATGGATCTCGGCGATGAGGTCCTCACTGACGAGGATATCGCAAAGATCGAAAAGGAAATGAAGAAGTGCGCGAAGGAAGGAAAGTACATCGTGCGCAAGGAGATCTCAAAGGCCGAGGCTCTTGAGATGTTTAAGGGCGATGAGTACAAGCTTGACCTTATCAATGACCTTGAGGACGGAAAGATCACTATCTACGAGCAGGGAGATTTCACGGATCTCTGCCGCGGACCTCATGTTGAAAACACAAAGCTCTGCAGGAACTTTAAGCTTGTAAAGCATTCCGGCGCATACTGGAAGGGCGATGCCGAAAACAAGATGCTCCAGCGTGTTTACGGCGTATGCTTCCCGACACCCGAAGAACTTGAGGCTCATTTAAAGGAACTTGAAGAGGCAAAGGAAAGAGACCACAGAAAGATCGGTAAGGAAATGCAGCTCTTCATGACGGACGACCTTATCGGACGCGGACTTCCCATGTTCCTTCCCAAGGGTTATACGATCTGGCGCGAGCTCGAAAACTATATCCGCGACAAGGAACTTGCGCTCGGGTACGATCACGTGCTCACGCCTTGCGTAGGTACGGTGGATCTTTACAAGACATCCGGCCACTGGGATCATTACAAGGAAAACATGTTCCCTGCAATGGAAGTCGAGGATGAGACATTTGTGCTCCGTCCCATGAACTGCCCTCATCACATGATGATCTACGCAAACCGCCCTCATTCCTACAAGGAGCTTCCCATCCGTATCGGTGAGATCGCTCACGATTTCCGTTTTGAGGCGAGCGGCACGCTCAAAGGCATCGAGAGAGGACGTCATTTCTGCCAGAACGATGCGCATCTTTTTGTGACACCCGACCAGATTAAGAGCGAGGTCGCAAGCGTAGTACAGCTCATAAAGGACGTTTACAAGGATTTCAACATCACAGATTACCGCTGCGTTCTTTCACTCCGCGATCCTGCGGATACAAAGAAATACCATCAGGACGATGAGATGTGGAACAAGGCTGAAAACGCTCTCCGTGAAGTGCTGAACGACCTCAAGATCGACTACACGGAGGAGATCGGTGAAGCCGCATTCTACGGACCGAAGCTTGATATCAACGTTAAGCCCGCTGTGGGTAACGAATATACACTGTCGACATGTCAGCTTGATTTCTGCCTGCCGATGAAGTTTAATCTCACATACATCGATGCCGATGGCTTAAAGAAGACACCTGTGGTGCTCCACCGCGCGATCCTCGGTTCCCTTGACCGCTTCATGGCTTACATCCTTGAGGAGACAAGAGGAAACCTTCCTTTGTGGCTTGCACCTGTTCAGGTTAAGGTATTGCCTGTAAAGAACGACGATCCCGAGCTTTGCGCTTATGCCGAGGAAGTAAACGATCTTATGTATGAGAATCACATCCGCGTAGAGTATGACGACCGTTCCGAAAAACTCGGATACAAGATGCGTGAGGCTCAGATCCAGAAGATCCCTTACATCCTTGTTCTCGGAAATAACGAAAAGGAAGCCAGGACGGTTACGTTCAGACTTCACGGAAAGCAGGAGAGCGTGACTGTTCCCGTTGACGAGTTCATCAAAAAGATCAAGGAAGACATCGCGACAAAGAAATACGATCTGTAAGGCTTTTAAAAGCAAAATCGGGCAAAGATTTAAATTTGATATTTACAAATCGGAGTATTTTAAGTATAATACTATCCGTTGCATTTGATGCGAGGGTTCTCGCATGACAGTAAAAAACTCTCGCGTTTGGAGGTGTTAAAAGTGGCAGCTTTAAGAGTGGCAGTTACAATCTTGTATGTTCTCATATGCCTTGCTCTTGTCATCGTTGTATTGCTTCAGGAGAGCAGAACTCAGGGTCTCTCGGGAGCCGTAAACGGTATGGCGGAAACCTATTGGGGCAAGAACAAAGGACGCTCGATGGAAGGAAGACTTGAGATGATCACTAGGATCGTCACGGTTCTTTTCATAGCTTTGTCGGTTGTTTTAAACCTTAACTGGTGATCGATAATGATTTTAAGGGCGCAGCATATGCGCCCTTTTATCGTTTTTGGAGTATTTCCGGGGTGGGATGATATGGCTGAAAAGGAAAACAGAAAAACAGAATATGAACTGACAGGAACCTTTTCGGCAACATCAAAAGGTTTTGGTTTTTTTACGCCGGAAACCGAAGAAGCCGAGGAAGCACCGGCAGATGTCTTTATCCCGGCAAAGTACAGGAAAAATGCGTTTGACGGGGATACGGTAGTGGTAAAGGTATATAAACCTGCCACAAAGACCGCAAGAGCTGAGGGAGAAGTGGTACGCATACTGAAACGCGGCACCACCGACATCATAGGCGTTTTTAAAGCAGCAAAAGACAAGTCGGGGATGGTCGTTCCCGATGACCGAAAGATAGAAGCTCTGTTCAATATCCAGCGCGAACACACAAAGGGCGCAAAGGACGGACAGAAGGTAGTAATGCACATTACCGATTACGGCGGGGACAAGCGTCCGAAAGGCCGTGTCAGTGAGATACTCGGCGATGCCGACGATCCGAGGACGGATTTCAAAACAGTGCTCAGGATGTATGACATCATGCCGCAGTTTACGATGGAAGTCGCAAACGAAGCCGAGGCGATACCGGACAAGATATCGGAAAAGGATATCAATGGGCGGCTTGACCTGAGGAATGAAACGATAGTCACGATAGACGGCGCCGATGCGAAAGACCTTGACGATGCAGTGGCGGTAAAACGCATTGACTGCGGATATGAGCTTTCGGTACACATTGCTGATGTTTCGCATTATGTGACCGAAGGATCTGCGCTCGATGAAAGCGCGTTAAAGCGCGGTACCAGCGTATATCTGATAAATAAAGTGGTGCCTATGCTGCCTCAGAGACTGTCAAACGGGATATGTTCGCTGAATGCCGGACAAGACCGTCTTGCACTGTCCTGCATCATGGAGACAGATGAAAACGGCAGGATTCGCGGACACAGGATAGCAGAGACCGTGATAAACGTCACCCGCAGGATGAACTATGATGAAGTCGCCGAAATCTTAAAAGATCCCGATGGAAAACGCGCCGAGTACGGTGGGCTTACGGACATGTTCCTTCTCATGAAAGAACTGTCGGACAAACTTCGCGCAAATAGACGTTCTCGCGGCGCACTTGATTTCAATTTTGAGGAATGCAAGATAAAACTTGACGAAAACGACGCGCCCGTCGACATTTTCCCTGATGAAAGAAATGACGCGTCAAAGCTCATAGAGGATTTTATGCTCGCCGCAAATGAGACAGTGGCGGAGGATTATTACTGGCAGGATCTGCCGTTCCTTTTCAGGACACATGAAGCGCCCGACGAGGACAAGATAAACAAGCTTTCGATGTTTGTGAAAAACTTCGGATATGTCATAAAAGGGAACAAGGAAAACGTGCATCCCAAGGAACTGCAAAAACTCCTTGATTCAATAACGGGCACGGATGAAGAACCGCTCATCTCAAGGCTCACGCTGAGATCGATGAGACAGGCGCGCTATACTACCGAGGCTCTGGGACATTTCGGACTTTCCGCACAGTATTACTGCCATTTCACAAGTCCCATAAGGCGCTATCCGGACCTTCAGATCCACAGGATAATAAAGGAAAACCTGCACGGGACTCTTGATGAATCGAGGAAGAACCATTATAATACAATCCTCGGGGAAGTCGCGGCCGAGACCAGCAGGCTTGAAAGACGCGCGGAAAATGCGGAGCGCGATCTGGAAAAGTGGAAACACGCGGAATATATGGAAAAACGCATCGGAGAAGTCTACGAGGGCGTTATCTCAGGGCTTTCCGCGCGCGGGATCTATGTTGAGCTTCCGAACACGGTCGAGGGCGTCGTGACCATGGGAAATCTCAAGGATGATTTTTATGTTTTTGATGCGGAGCATTTCCTTATCGCGGGTGAAAAGAAGCACAAGACTTATTCTCTGGGGCAGAAGCTTTTCGTAGAAGTCATAGATGTCGATAAAACTGAAAAAGAAACACTTTTCACGATAATAGGCGAGAAGCGTTACCGCGCCGCATTGGAAAAACAGACGGCAGAAACCGCAGCAAGGTGAGAAATGGCTGAAAAACAGGAGTTTGCTCTTAAAGCAAACAATAAAAAAGCATATTTCGATTATTTTATCGAGCAGAAATACGAGACTGGCATAGAACTATTCGGAACGGAAGTGAAATCCGTGAGACAGGGAAAAGTCTCCATAAAGGAATCGTTCATAAAGATCGAACACGGAGAGGTCATCGTGTATGGGATGCATATAAGCCCTTATGAACAGGGGAACATCTTTAACCGCGATCCTTTAAGACCGAAGAAGCTCCTTATGCACAAGGCGGAGATAAGAAAGCTGAATGCCGACGTCATGCAGAAGGGTTATACGCTTGTGCCTCTGCAGGTATATATACGGGGACGTCTCGTGAAGGTGGAGATAGGACTCGCGCGTGGTAAGAAAAACTATGACAAACGCGAGACCACCGCAAAGAAGGAATTGAACCGCGAGATGGAAAGAAACTTTAAGATTAGAGTGTGAGAGGTCTTTTTGATATATGAAGAGCGATGTGGTTATCGTATTGCCCTCCCTGAATCCCGATTACAGGCTTAATCTGGTCGTAGACGGAGTGATAAGACAGGGCTTTGACAAAATAGTGATCGTAAACGACGGGAGCGACGAGGCTCATATGGCGCCTTTTAAAGAGGCTGCCGCAAAGCCCGGCGTAGTCGTTCTTGACCATGAAGTTAACAAAGGCAAGGGCAGGGCGTTAAAGACAGCTTTTTCATATCTTCTGGAAACAGGAAAGGCCGGGAGCGGCGTCGTAACTATCGACGGCGACAATCAGCATGCGCCGTTTGACATTGAGGCATGCGCCGACAAAATGAAAGAGACCGGAATGGTGGTGCTTGGCTGCCGTGATTTTTCCGATCCCACCGTGCCCTGGAAATCAAAAGCCGGAAACAATATCACAAAGTTTGTTTTCCGAGCTTTCTGCGGTATAAAGATAAGCGACACTCAGACCGGACTTCGAGCGATACCCGCGAAGTACTTAAAGGACATGATCGAGATCAAGGGCGAGCGCTTTGAATATGAGACCAACATGCTCCTCGAGATGCAGACAAGGCAGATACCGTTTTCCGAAGTAAAGATCAGAACGCTTTACGAGGACAAGGAAAATTCGACCTCGCATTTCCATCCTTTCAGGGACTCGTTCATGATCTATAAGGTGATATTCAAATACCTTTTCAGTTCGGGCGCGTCATCGGTGATCGACCTTTTGATGTTTTTCCTGCTCAGCATGATATTTTCGCATATCCTGACGGGCGGAGTGACCATGTTCGGACATGCCTTTTCAAAGGACTGGCTGGTCGTATACATTGCTACGGCCGGAGCACGCGTGGTTTCATCGGTGTTCAACTATAAGATGAACAAGCACGTCGTGTTCGGATCGCATTCAAAGGGGACACTTGGCCGTTACTATATTCTTGCGGTGATACAGCTTTGTTTCTCCGCTGCGTTTGTGGCATTGCTTTCAGCATTGTTCCTCGCGAACAATTTCTTTAAGACACTCATAAAGGCAGTAGTTGACGTGTTCCTGTTCTTTATCTCGTTCAGGATACAGCGCGCGTGGGTGTTCAAAAAAGACGACGAATGACACTGAAATGACTTGTTTTTGACATTTATTTCTGTTATCATTCAGATACAATATCATATGCATATGGGCTTGCTCCGGTTTCGACGGGGATCTTGAACCTTTTGCAGCCATCCGTAGAGGCGATACGTTAAAACACCAAATTAAAATTAAACGCTGAAGATAATTTAGCACTCGCTGCCTAATGGCGGCGCGTCGGCCTTGAGGCACCTGCGCTTTGAGTAACCGGCGTCATCCTCGCAGGAAACGACACGGGCAAAGCTTTGAGCCCGCGGGCGTACCATGAAGCTACCGAGATGTACCGCGTGTCTGCTTGCGATACACCGAGGGAAATGCGAAAGCACAATAACAGACTGTGATGGGAGAAACGAGAGCGGATGGGTTTTCGGACAGCGGTTCGACTCCCCTCGCTTTGTGGTATTGAAAGGAGCCGAACCCAAACCGAAAGCCCATGATTTTATTCTCATATCGATTATCCGCAAGATTTGAGCAATAAATGGGCAATAACGGATTGACTTTTTTTTATGGATTTTTTATCATTATCCCTTGTATGATTCCCATAATATGTTTACATTCGGAGAATTATCAATGGCAAACAAGAATCCAAATAAAACCATACATCGCATAACATCCCTTCTTTGTGTTTTTGCCCTGACTGCCGGCACTCTGGCTTGCGGAAAGGAAAAGCAGGAGGAGATAGTCCTTGTCGAGGACAAAAAGGAAGCACATTATTCCCTTACTGAAGCTGAGCAGACCGATGTTGTGCTCTCTGACAAACTGACTCTCAGATATGTTCAAAAGGAACAGGCGGACCAGTTTTTCAAGCTTAACGGGTACCTTGTAAAGAAGATCTATGTGGAAAAAGGTGACACAGTTAAAAAAGGCGATCTTCTCGCAGAGCTTGAAAGACCGGATCTTGACGATCTTCTTGTCGAGATAGAGACAAATATCCATGATTTCGAGACAAAGCTCAGGTTCCTAAACGAAAGGCAGGACCTTGAAAACGATCAGGCGAAGAGAATGAAAGAATCCGGCGAACTGAAAGACGATGCCGCATATGAAGCCTATCTTCAAAAGATCAAAGAAAAATACGAGAGTGATATAAAGGAATGCGAGAACAACATCTATTACCAGACACTGAGACTCGACTATTACAATGAATCACTCGAAGAAGGAAAACTCTATGCCAACATGGACGGGATCGTCTCATACGTGAGGACCTACAGCCCCAACCAGACATCCTCAGAGTTTCAGAAGACCGTGACCATCATCGACAGCGCAAAATGTACTTTTTCCTGTGATGATATCACGCATTCCGGACTTTTTTCGGAAAACAAGGTCTATGAGATCACTGCGATCGACGGCACCGTTTATGAAACACACTGCCATCTTTCGGAAGACGGCACAGCGCTTAACTTTGACCTTGTCGAACCTGATTTTTCGATACCCATCGGGACCAAAGCGTATTTCAATGTTGAACTCGAAAGAGCCGAAAACGTGGTGGCGGTGAAAAACCAGGCGGTCCACCATGCCGGAGACCTTTATTATGTTTATTATATCGACGAGAACAACATAAGAAACGTCGAATATGTCGACGTGGGGCTCATCGGCGACAGCCTATGTGAGATAAAGAGCGGCGTCAAGGCCGGAGACATACTTGTTTTAAAATGATGACAAAACGGAGCGGGAACATGAAACGATCTGCTGTGATAATCCTGATCTTGTGCTGCCTTTTTACAGGCTGCGCGAAAAAAAACATATATGATGTGCCGGAACTCATCACGCCTGCGGGAAAGAGCATTTCAGAGACCGACGTCGAAAGACGGGATCTTTACAAGACGACCGTGATAAACGGAGAAGTCCTGCCCGAGACCACGGAATATGCATTTTCTCTCGGGGGAAGAGTGGCGGTCGTATATTTTTCCGTAGGAGACCACGTAAACCCCGGTGACGTGCTTGCAGAGCTTGACGACACAAACGCGCGCGCAGAGCTTTCAGCCGTACAGGACGAATATGACGAAATAAACGATCAATTTGATTTTGAGATAGACAAACTTAAGAAAGAAAACGAAGCGGAAGGCGCCACCTGGCAGTCAAAAGAGCTTAACGACCTGATGATAAGCCAGTACGAGGAATTGAGAAAAGAGAAGCTCCAAAGCGTCGGAGAGCGTCTTGAGACCGCAAAGAACAATCTCGCAAAGACTAAGGTTACAGCAGTCAAAGAAGGATATGTGACCGCGGTCGGCGCGCAGGCGGGAAGATATATCTACACCGGAAGCCCTGTGATGGCGGTGAGCAGCGAAGACGAGCATTATGTGATCTGTGATTATATCGATCAGGACAAACTTAAAAACGCAGTAAGAGTATTTACAATACTCGGTGGAGTGACCGCAGATGTGCGTTTTTTAAAGAATGATGACGAGGATTCGCCGACACATTCATATTTCACGGTGGATGATACTGTGATCTATTCAGGTGATTATGCACCCGTCGTGATAATAAGCGACCTTCACGAGAATGTCATCGCGGTGCCGAACGAATGTCTCTACAAGGACGAAGGCGGGCGCTATGTTTATCTTGTTTCCGACAATACCAGAGTAAAGACATATGTGACAACAGGTTTTGAAGGTCTTAACCACACCGAGATAACCGAAGGCCTTTCGGATACCGACAGGATCTACATAAAAGAAGAGGCGCACGGTACATCGCACTCGGTCGACGCAAAGCTCGGGGATTTTGTCATAACCACGAAAGCAAGAGCCAGAGTGAACTACATGGAGCAGACTTCGTTAAATGCCGTATGCTACCACGGTACGCTCATTTTCAAAGGCTTTAACTATTCCACATTTGAAATGATAAAAAAAGGCGATGTTATCGCAACCTATGAAGAGACGGTTGACGAGGACTACATCGCGGAATGCAAATTCGCGCTTGAGCTTGCAAAACTGCAGGAAGACGCTTACTCCATAGCTTTTTACGAAAACCTCCTCCAGGACATCGAGGAATGTACGGGAACCAGAGAGATAACAGCGCCCTATGACGGCATGATAATCTCCATGGAAAACGTTTACAACGGGAGCGGGATACAGTCGAGCGGGAAAGTGTGCACCTTTGCATCTGTGGATTCACTTGAGCTCACGGCAGACAATTCCAACAATGCTTTCCGTTACGGCCAGACAGTCGTAGTGGAGGCTGCAGTTAACGGAAAGACGCAGTACGGCACGGCGCACGTCCTTACGGCTTCCCAGACAGGACTCACGGGCGGGCTTTCCCAGAAGACCGCGCTGTTAAAGCTTGACGAAGGCTTTGAATATCTATATTTCGGTTCGAGCCTTTACGCAAGCGTGAACAACGTTGTGGTCGAGAATGTAGTTCTCGTGAACGTAGATGCGGTGGTACAGGCGGGAAGCACACCTGTGGTGCTGGTTTCTGAAAACGGAGAAGTCACAAAGACCTGCTTCGTCACAGGAAGAAAAGGCAATGAATATTACTGGGCCGCGGACGGAATCGAACCCGGAGCGGAGCTTGTCTACTAGATACATATTTCCAAAAGAACACGAAATGTAAAAAGGAAATCGTAAAATGTTTCGACTGATGGTTCAAAAACTGCTGCATAAAAAGTGGATGGTCTTTTGCCTGCTGATAGGAAACGTTCTCCTCATCGCCACGGCGGCAAGCTATCCCATGTATAAAAACGCGTCCTTAAAGAAGATGCTTGACGACGAACTTGCGGCCTATTCAGAGACCGCCGACGATGTCGGCCTCATGACCTTCTTTTTGTCAACGCAGAACGGCAGTAATATTTCAGGCTACAATTCAATGATCCTTGCTCAGGACACCGTTCCCAACGGGCTTGAGATGAAGCTGAAAGCGGTCAACAAGCACTTTGTGCATGTCATAAGCGATGCGGATACACTCCTTGAGAGAGATGACATGACTTCCGTGCAGGCAAAACTCGGCACGCTCTCAAACCTTGCGCAGGATTCGGTAGTACTTGCGGGACGGATGTTCACGGATGAAGTGGAAGACGGTGTGATAGAGGCAGTGGTCACTGGCGACGGACTTATGAACATGAACCTACTTGTGGGAGAGACGCTTGAGTTCAGGTTTCTGAAATATGCCGACGGTTCCAAAGTAAAGGTAAAGATCGTGGGCGTCGTGGATCCCGTTAAGACAAACGACGGTTGCTGGGTGGAAGACCTTTCCGTGTTTGACACTGAGATACTTATACCTGAACGCGTGTTCAATGACAGGTTCTTAGGTGAGAACTTAAGAAACTACTATGTGCGCTGCAACTGGTTTTACAGATTTGACGAAAATTCCATTCAGGTAAGGAACATAGACAAGACGATGGCGGCAACGGAAGAACTCCTTGCAAAGTCATCGCCCACATTAAAGATCTCCGAGCCCGGATATCTTTCGGTATTAAAGAGATTTGTCCAGACCGAGAACAAGATCACTGTTACACTTATAATCCTTCAGGTTCCCGTAATGGCGCTCCTTCTCGCTTTCCTGTTCATGATATCCGGACAGATGCTCAACATGGAGCAGAACGAGATATCGCTTCTTAAGAGCCGTGGCGCTTCAAAGAAACAGATAGGCCTTTTGTATCTCCTGCAGTCATCGATACTTTCGCTTGTTTCGCTGATCATCGGACTTCCTCTCGGCGTTGTGATGTGCAAGCTGATAGGTTCGTCCGAGGCTTTCCTCGAATTCGGAGCAGTGAGGACTTTAAGCGTAAAGATCGACGCAGAAGTGATGATATATGCTTTTGCCGCAGTGCTTGCGTCCATTCTTGTGACACTGATCCCTGCGCTTTCCGCAAGCGGTCTGTCAATCGTAAGGCTTAAGGCAAAAAAAGCAAGGAGCGGAAAAAAACTCTGGCAGAAGCTTTATCTTGACGTAGTCATACTCGGCATCTCGCTTTACGGCTATTATTCATTTTCGAGGCAGACCACGGATCTTGCGAGCGATGTGCTCGAAGGAAACGGACTGGATCCCTTGCTCTATCTGTCCTCGGTGCTTTTTATCCTCGGCGCGGGAATGGTATTTTTGCGCATCCAGCCGCTTATCGTGAAACTCATCTTTGCGATAGGAAAAAAGCGCTGGAAGCCCGATGCTTATGCATCGTTCCTGCAGATCATAAGAACGGGATCGAAGCAGCAGTTCATGATGCTTTTCCTGGTACTTACGGTCTCACTTGGTATTTTTGACTCGACGGTCGCAAGGACGATCATCTCAAACGCGGAAGACAATATAGAATATCTCATGGGAAGCGACATTGTCCTGAGCGAAGTGTGGCCCAGCAATATCAACCAGGTGCGTCTGGATCCCACTCTTGAACTGGTATACAGAGAGCCCGACTTTGGAAAATACGGCTCCGCGGATGACGTCGAGAAAGCGGCGCGTGTTTATTACAACACTTCCGCTGTCTTTAAAAAGGGAAGTACCTCGACCGGATGCACGGTGATGGGCATAGACACAAAGGAATTCGGTGAAGCGCTCATCTTTGACAGCACGCTTCTCGGAAAACATATAAACAATTACCTGAACGAAATGGCCGTAAACCCTGACAACATCATCGTTTCGGAAAGCTTTGAAAAGATGCAGGGCATGAAGATCGGCGACAAGCTTACTTACACCGACAAGAGCGGGAACGAGATAACAGGTGTTATATGCGCTTTTGTCGATTACTGGCCGACCTTCAGACCATCCACGGTCGAACTGCTGAACGACGGCACCGCGCAGGAAAAGACACAATATCTCATCGTTTCACATCTTTCCGTGATCCAGGCGGAGTGGGGAAAGACTCCTTACCGTGTTTTCATGAAACTGAAAGACGGACGGGACGCGTCATTTTTCAACAAGTTCATCAACGGAAACGGGATACTTCTTACAAAATACACGATCATGTCCGAAGAAAAAGAGGCAGTGAGACGCGACACCCTTTTCCAGGGAACGAACGGCATACTCACGATGAGCTTTATCATAATCCTCATCCTCTGCCTTTTCGGCTACCTCATCTACTGGATCATGTCGATCAGGTCAAGGGAACTGCTTTTCGGTGTTTTACGAGCGATGGGCATGAAAAAAGCGGAGATCATACGCATGCTTTTCTATGAGCAGACGGCTACGGGCATTTTCTCCATCATCATCGGCGGTGCCATAGGCTTTGCGGCTTCAAGGATGTTCGTTCCGATGATACAGCTTGCCTATGCGGGTGAAAACCAGGTTACGCCGCTTTCACTCACCATGCAGGCGGGAGACCTCATCAGACTCTTCAGCGTGATACTCGTGATGATACTTGTTTGCATCGTGGTGCTTTCAAGGCTCATCTCCGGAATGAAGATAACAAATGCATTGAAACTCGGAGAGGACTAAATGGGAGATATAATCACAGTAAACGGATTAAACAGGATATTTCCGATAACGGGCGGAGAACTGCATGTTTTAAAAGACATCTCACTTGCGATACCGGAGCACTGTCTTACCATCCTTAAGGGCAGATCGGGTTCGGGTAAGACCACGCTCATAAACCTTCTCGGAGCGCTGGATCTTCCCACATCGGGAAGTATCTGCTTTGACGGGCAGGATATCACAAAAATGAGCGAACCCGAGCGCGAAAAGCTCAGAAGAACGCAGATTGGCTTTGTTTTCCAGTCGGTATCCCTCATCCCCATGATGAGCGCTTATGAGAATGTTGAGTTTTCCATGAGGCTCGCGGGGGTGGAAAATGACAGGAAGGACAGAGCCGTAAAGTGCCTTAAAAAAGTGGGGCTCGGAGCCAGGATGAACCACATGCCCGCCGAGATGTCCGGCGGTGAGCAGCAGAGAGTTGCGATAGCAAGAGCGATAGCTCACGGACCGCGCATCATTTTTGCGGATGAGCCCACAGCAGAGCTTGATTCCCAGACGGCGGCCACGGTGGTAAAACTGTTCAAGGATCTCGTTGAGACCGAAAACGTTACGATAGTCATGACAACGCATGACACGGGACTCATGAGCGCCGCGGATGTCGTATATGAGCTTGAGGACGGAGTGATTTTAAATGGCTGAAGAAGTGATGATCAAGGCCGATAACCTTGTGAAGATCTATAAAACCGAAGATATAGAAGTCATGGCTCTGCAGGGACTCGACCTCACCGTGGAAACGGGAGAACTCCTTGCGATCATCGGAAACTCGGGTTCGGGTAAATCCACGTTTTTGAACATGATAGGAGGCCTTGACAAGCCTACCGCGGGAAGGCTTACGGTTGCGGGAAACGACCTTTTCAAGCTCAACGAAAAGGAACTCGTGGCTTACAAAAGAGACACCGTAGGCTTTGTATGGCAGAACAACGCGAGAAACCTCCTGCCTTATCTTACCGCGCTCGACAACATCATGATGCCGATGTCTCTGCAAAAGCAGGAAAACAAAAAAGAGAAGGCACTTGAACTTCTTGACACCGTCGGTCTCATGCACAGAAAAGATTCGAGACTTTCGCAGCTTTCCGGTGGTGAACAGCAGAGGATAGCGATCGCGATAGCTCTCGCAAATTCACCGAAGCTTCTTCTTGCGGACGAGCCCACGGGCTCTGTTGACAGAAAGACGGCGGACTATATCTTTGACATCTTTAAACGGCTGAACCGCGAAAAAGGGCAGACGATACTCATCGTTACGCACGACGTGACACTTTCAAAGATGGTGCGCCGCGTGGTTGCGATAAGAGACGGCAAGATATCGAGCGAGAGGATATTAAAGGAGCAGTATGCTGACATCGCGACAAATACCGTTGACTGGAGCACCGAGGACACTCAGGAGGAATATGCGATCATCGACCGTGTGGGACGAGTGCAGCTTCCGCATGACCTTCTCGATGAACTTTCACTTGATTCCAACAAGGTGAGAGTGACCATGGAAAACGGCAGGATAGTGATAGAAAAGCCTGCTGACGCATAAAATCTTTCAGGTTTGCAAGAAATTTAAAATAAATTTATGGCATTTACGCTCCGTTTGATGTATAATACGCTTTGTATGTGATTAAAAACGGAGGTAATCTCATGGAGATCGTAAATGCTTTTTTTAATTCCGTAGTACTGTACATAATATTCGGTGCTGTCGCACTCGGCGGCGCTATCCTCGGCATCGCTCTGAGGAAAAGGAAAAATACAAAAGAAGGCAAAGAAAACTGATAGAAGATATCATACGTAAAGGAGACCTTAAAATGTCTATGGAGAGTATCAAACATTCACAAACAGAGGACTTTTCTTCAGAGGTAAAGATCTCGAGCGATGTCATCGCCACCATCGCGGCTCTTGCGGCGACCGAGGTTGAGGGCATAGATTCGCTTCAGGGAAATATCACCAACGAGATAATCGGAAAACTCGGCATAAAGAACGTTTCCAAGGGCGTCGAGATCACTTTCGATCCTTCGGGAGAGAACGTTGAGGCTTCCATCGCCGCCGTGATAAAGTACGGCTATTCCATCCCCGATATCGTAAAGACCGTGCAGGATAAGGTAAAGAGCGCCATCGAGTCGATGGTCGGCATGAATTGCACCAGTGTCAACATCGACATCGTAGGTGTGAACGTAAACAAAAAATGATCCTGTGATGCGTTTAATACGCGCGCGGGAAACCATAAAAAGCTCTTATGAACCTTGTAAAATAAATATGAAAGGGTAAAAACATGACAAAACATGAGGAAAGAGAATACTTCTTCCGGCTTGTGTTCCTGCTGGATTTCCACGAAAAGGACGATGTGGCGGAACAGTTGGATCTTTTCAGAAGGCTCCAGATGGCATCCGAACAGGAGACTTTTGAAGTGATAAAGGAAAAAGCTTTAAAGCTTTTTGAAAAGCAGGGAGAGATCGATACAGTCCTTTCAAAAGCATCCACCGGATGGCCGCTCGGAAGACTTGGAAAGTCCGAGCTTGCGATCATGCGTGTGGCGGCATATGAGATCATGTTTGATGATGATGTTCCGGCAGGAGTTGCGATAAACGAAGCCGTTGAACTTGCAAAGGTGTACGGCAACGATTCCGCGCCTTCTTTTGTGAACGGCGTGCTCGCAAAGCTCGTGAAGCCTGAAGACGGAGAACCTTCCGCATGACCTATACGGTTTCAGAGATCACCTCATACATAAAAATGAAATTTGACACGGATGTGCTTTTCAGCCGTATCTATGTAAAAGGTGAAGTTTCAAACTGCAAATATCATTCATCCGGACATATTTATTTTACATTGAAAGACAGCGGAGCTCAGATCGCTTGTGTAATGTTTGCCGGGAAAAGACCCGGCATTTCTTTTAGGCTGACTGACGGACAGAGCGTGATCGTAATGGGACAGATCTCTGTCTATGCGCCCTACGGATCATATCAGATATATGCGGATGAGATAAGGCTTGACGGCATCGGACGTCTTTATGAGGAGTTTGAGGCTCTGAAAAAAAGACTTGGTGACGAAGGCCTTTTTGACGTTTCACATAAAAAAAAGATACCCCGCTATGCGCGGACGGTCGGGATCGTTACTGCTTCGACAGGCGCTGCGATAAGGGATATCTGCCAGATAAGCAAAAGAAGGAATCCTTATGTGAAACTTATCCTTTACCCCGCACAGGTACAGGGAAAAGGCGCTTCGGAGACCATTGTACGCGGAATAAAGGCGCTTGACGGAAAAGCAGACGTTATCATCGTGGGACGAGGCGGCGGCTCCATCGAGGACCTCTGGGCGTTCAACGAAGAAGCTACGGCGCGCGCGATCTACGAATGCGTTACGCCGGTAATCTCCGCAGTGGGACATGAGACGGACACCACGATAGCGGATTTTGTTTCGGACCTTCGTGCGCCGACACCTTCCGCCGGCGCAGAGCTTGCGGTTTTTGACATGGCGCTTTTTGAAAAGAACCTGGCTTCTTTCCACGAGAGATTGACCGATGCAATGCTAAACCGCATCCAAGCGCAGCGCGACAAGGTAAAGAATCTTGAATTCAGGCTGAAAAATGTAAGTCCCGAAAATGTGCTGAAACTTAAAAGGCAGAAAACTGCGGAACTGGCGTTAAGGCTTAAAAACGCGGTCACACGCGCGGCGGTTTCCGAAAGGCACAGACTTAGTGACGATAAGACCAGGCTTGAAAAGGCCTTCACCACACTTTTTAACGAGAGAAAAACCGGTGTCAAGCTCCTCGCAAACAGGCTGGTAAGCGCGAATCCCGCAAAAAAGCTGGAAAGCGGTTTTTCCTATGTCACGGATGCAGAGGGACAAAACGTCACCAGCATTTCAAAGATAAACAAGTCGGACATTCTGAACATAGTGATGATAGACGGCAGGGTAAAGGCAGAGGTCATCGATACAGAAAAGGCACGGTGCGAATAAATGGCAGAAAAAAAAGAAGAAAAAAACAACAGCCTTGAACAGAACATGGAGGAGCTTGAAAAGGTGATCTCCGAGCTCGAAGCCGACAATCTGAGGCTTGACCGGGCGTTTGAGCTTTATAAGGCGGGAATGGACCTCCTTTTAAAATGCAACGATTCGATCGACAAGATCGAAACAGAGCTTAAAGTGCTTGAAGCAGAGGGTGTGTAATGGACTTTAAGAAAGAACTTTCCGAAAGACAATCTGAAGTAAACAGCATCATTTCAGCTTATCTTCCGGAAGAAACGGGATATCAGAAAACAGTGATCGAGGCGATGAACTATTCCGTGAGAGCAGGAGGAAAGCGCCTCCGTCCGGTTATGATGCATGAATTGTACCGCATTTTTTCGGACGCGAACGGGGAGAAAGAAGATGAGAGCCTTATCGGGCCTTTCCTTGCGGCGATCGAGATGATTCACACATACTCTCTTGTGCATGACGATCTTCCCGCGATGGACAATGATTCACTTAGAAGAGGGCTTCCCACGACACATGTGAAATTCGGGCATGCCATGGGTGTGCTCGCAGGTGACGGGCTTTTGAACTTTTCCGTGGAGACGGCATGCCGCGCATTTAAGGAAAAAAACGACGAAAAGAGTACAGAACGCAATCTCCGTGTCATGCGGGCGCTGAAGATCCTTTACGAAAAAGCCGGGATCTACGGGATGATCGGCGGGCAGACGCTTGATGTCCTTAAGGACGGGCAACCGCTCGACGCCGATGAGATAGCGTTTATATATGACAACAAGACCTGCGCCCTGATAGAAGCGGCCGTGCTTTGCGGAGCGGTGCTCGGAGGAGCGGAGGAGAAGGATCTTGCCGCGCTTTCCGAGATGAGCGTTTCCATAGGCCGCGCGTTCCAGATCATGGACGACATACTTGATATCGTGGCTGACGAAAAGGTACTTGGAAAACCTGTCGGATCCGACGCAAAAAACAAAAAATCCACATACGCTGCGATACACGGTGTGGAAGAAAGCAGAAAAAAGGTAAAAGAATATACCGACAGAGCGCTTTTTACCGCCGACGGCCTTAAGGACGGCGAATTCCTCAGGGAACTCATAAAAAGCCTTGCGGAGCGGGAATACTGATAATGGACGGATATCATTTGCTTGATAAAATAAATAAGCCGAACGACATCAAAAAGCTGTCGAAACGGGAACTGCCCGCACTTGCCGCGGAGATAAGACATTTCCTTCTGGAGAATGTCTCAAAGACCGGAGGACATCTGTCATCAAACCTCGGAGTGGTGGAGCTTACCATTGCGCTCCACAGGTTTTTGGATTTTCCGGAGGACAAGCTGGTCTTTGATGTGGGGCATCAGGCCTATGTGCACAAGATACTCACGGGTCGCAAAAACTTTGAGAGCCTGAGACAGCTTGGCGGTCTCTCGGGATTTCCAAAGTCGGAAGAGAGCGAATGCGACGCGTTTGACACAGGACACAGTTCCACCGCGCTTTCTGTGGCGGCGGGTCTTGCCGCGGCACGTGACCTTAAGGGCGAGCACCACAAGGTCGTTGCTGTGGTCGGAGACGGCGCGCTCGGCGGCGGCCTTGCGTTTGAGGCACTGAACAACCTTATAAAATTCAAGAGTAACCTCATCATCATACTTAACGACAATTCCATGTCGATAGACAAAAACGTCGGCGGCGTGGCAAATTATCTGGGACATGTGAGAACAAACACCTCCTACATCAATTTCAAGAACAGCCTGAGTAACGCGCTGCTCCACACACCGGGCATAGGCCCCGTCATCTTTAAAAAGATGAAGCATTCAAAGAACGTCATAAAATCCATGTTTGTGGGCGGGATGTTCTTTGAAGACCTCGGCATAACCTATATCGGACCCATCGATGGACATGATGTGGGGCAGGTCATGACAGCGCTTGAAAACGCCTCAAGAGTGGACCGCCCGATACTGATCCATGCAGTCACCAAAAAGGGCAAGGGCTATTCCTTTGCGGAAAAGAATCCCGGAAAATTCCACGGGATCGCTCCGTTTGACGTGGCTACCGGAAAACTCATAAAAAAGAACGAGCACAAGACCTATACCGAAGCTTTTTCGGAGGAGATGATAAGGCTTTCCGAAAAGAACGACAGGATGATCGGCATAACCGCCGCGATGGAGTTCGGAACAGGTCTGAATGAATTTTCAAAGAAATACCCTAACAGGTTTTTTGACGTAGGCATAGCCGAGCAGCATGCGGTGACCTTTGCCGCGGGACTTTCGAAGGAAGGCTTTATTCCTGTTGTAGCTATTTATTCCAGCTTCCTTCAGAGAAGCTACGATCAGGTGCTGCATGATGTCTGTCTTACTCACAGGCATGTGGTGCTGATGATAGACAGATCCGGGATAACCGGGGCCGACGGTGAGACGCATCAGGGTATATTCGATCTTTCATATCTTTCGCATATCCCGGGGCTCACGGTGATGGCTCCGAAAAATTGCGAAGAACTGAAAAAAATGCTGGAATTTGCGGTTTCCTATGACGGCCCTGTTGCAATAAGATATCCCAGAGGTGAGGAAAACGGCACTGTTTCGGCGCTTCCTTCGGCAGAAGTCGAATACGGCAGGGCGGAGAAGATCGAAGACGGTGCGGATATTGCGATATTTGCGGTCGGCTCCGTCGTGGATACTGGACTTAGCATCCTGGACAAGCTTAAGGAAGACGGGATAGGCGCTTCGCTTTACAACGTGAGATTTGTTTCTCCTATCGATAAAGACGCGATCCTTAAGGAAGCTGCAAGGTGCAAGGCAGTCGTTACCATCGAGGAAAATGTGAGAAGGGGCGGCTTCGGAGAAGCAGTTGCGGACATTCTTGAGGAAGCGGGCGTAAAAACTGCATTTATCGGCGCCGCGCTTGACGATTCCTTCATTGAGCACGGAAAACGCACGGAACTTCTTAAACTGCACGGGATAGACCCGGAAAAGATCTATGATGAGATTAGATGCGCTATTGGTAAATAAAGGGCTTGCGCCTTCCCGAGAAAGAGCAAAGGAACTCATAAAAAACGGGCAGGTCAGCGTGAATGGAACCGTTATTTCGAAAGTGGCCGCAGAAACACCTGAGGACGCTGATATCACGATCACCGGCGAAACGCTTAAATACGTGAGCCGCGGCGGGCTGAAGCTTGAAAAGGCTGTCGATCATTTTTCACTTTTGCTGGATGGACTTACGTGCATGGACATCGGTGCATCCACCGGCGGTTTTACCGATGTGATGCTGCAAAACGGCGCAAAAAAGGTATTTGCGGTGGATGTGGGGACAGACCAGCTTCATCCCTCACTTAAGGCAGACCCGCGCGTGGTCTCGATGGAACAGACGAACATCCGTGATCTCACGCCTGCGATGATCGGGAATGAGACCATTGACTTTGTGAGCGTCGATGTTTCCTTTATTTCTCTCAGACTGGTGCTCCCTGTGGTAAAAAACATCTTAAAGCCGGGCGGAAACTGCGTATGCCTTATAAAACCTCAGTTTGAGGCAGGAAAACAGAGGCTTGGGAAAAACGGAGTGGTAAAGGACAAAAAGGTCCACGAAGCCGTGAAGACAGAAGTATCGGAATGCGCCGAGGCACTTGGTTTTAAAGTAAAAGGGATCACGGAATCGCCGATACAGGGACCCGAAGGCAACACGGAATTCCTCATGCTTATCGAGAGCGTGGCATAATATGACAGTAGTCGGTTTAACACAACAACTATGGGGCAGAGCATGAAAGACAAATATCTTCTTGCGGTAAACAAAGAAAGAGACAAAGACGGAGCATATGCAAAGCGGGCGTCGGAGGCTTTTGAAAAGCTCGGCGCAGGCTTCATCCTTGAGCGCGATATTTTTAACAACGACCTCGGAAAATATGCCGATGAGATAAAGGCTTCGGTGGTGCTCGGAGGAGACGGGACGCTCATGCGGGTTGCCGATTCGCTTAAATGCCACGGGATACCGATTCTCGGGATCAACATCGGAAACCTCGGGTATCTTACGGGCGCTGAAGGGGACGAGCTTGAGGATGCGATAGAGCGCCTTGTTACAGGAAAATATACCATCGAAAAGCGCATGATGCTCGATGTTTCCGTGAACGACGGACCTTCAAAGGCATTCCTTAACGATGCAGTCATCACAAGGAACGGATATTCCAGAATGATACAGGTTGCTCTCTATGTAAACGGAAAGCAGCTTTACACCCTGTTCGGGGACGGAGTGATAGTCTCAACGCCCACAGGATCTACCGGGTATAATCTGTCCGCAGGCGGCATGATATGCGTGCCCGAAGCCGAGATGACAATGGTGATGCCCATCTGCCCGCATTCTATGGCAGCGCAGGGCTTCATAGCAGCCGCGACCGACGTTATAGAAGCCGAACTCCTTCCCGGGCGGAACGGCGCCGAGACGGAAACGGGTGTCACGATCGACGGAAATACCTTTATCCCGTTAAAAGCGGGAGACAGAGTAAAGGTCACAAAATCGGAAAGCGTCACAAGGCTCATAAAGATACACGACAACTCATTCTTTGATATAGTAAGGGCAAAGCTGGTATGACAGACCTGCTTTTCCGTTAAAGGTTCGGAGCATGGAGGAACGGATATGACAGACAGAAAAGTACTGAGGCAGGATAAGATCAAAGAGATCATCGAGAACAATATGGTGAACACTCAGGACGAGCTTGTAAAAAGGCTCAATGAGGAGGGCTTTGATGTCACCCAGGCGACGGTCTCAAGAGACATAAGAGAACTGCAGCTCGCAAAGGTTGCGACGGAGCTTGGCGGCTTCCGTTACAGAGTGCCTGAAAACACCGGGACCGTGAGTGACAAGAAATATGTGCGTATCCTAAAGGAAGCCGTGCTTTCACTTGAAGCTGCCGAGAATATCCTTGTCATAAAGACCGTATCCGGCATGGCAATGGCTGCGGCTGCGGCTCTCGATTCCTTAAAGATCCCGAAAGTGGTCGGATGCATCGCAGGCGACGATACCATAATGTGCATCGTAAAGACGGTTTCCGATGTAAAGAATGTGAGCAGGAAGATAAATGAGTTACTCTGAAGGTTTATTTATTCTCTTGACCGTTAATATACCCATGTGTTAAAATCTATGTTTGGAAAATATTTTTTATACACTTAAAGGATGGTTTTTTATGTCAGGACATTCCAAATTTGCAAACATCAAACACAAGAAAGAAAAGAACGATGCCGCAAAGGGCAAGATATTCACAAAGATCGGCCGTGAGATCGCTGTAGCCGTAAAGGAAGGCGGCGGTCCCGATCCTTCAAACAACTCCAAGCTTCAGGCTGTCATCGCGAAGGCTAAAGCCAACAACATGACGAACGACACCATTGAGAGAAGCATCAAGAAGGCTGCGGGCGACGCATCCACAGACAACTATGAGCACGTAGTATACGAGGGCTACGGCCCCGGCGGTATCGCCATCATCGTAGACTGCCTTACCGACAACAGAAACCGTACGGCAGCAAACGTTAGAAGCGCATTCACAAAGGGTAACGGCTCCATAGGTGCACAGGGCTGCGTAAGTTTCATGTTCGATAAAAAGGGTCAGATCTATGTCGACAAGGAAGACTGCGACATGGAAGCCGACGACCTCATGATGATCGCGCTCGATGCAGGCGCTGAGGACTTCAACGAAGAGGAGGACGGCTTTGAAATCCTGACCGATCCCGACAGCTTTAACGAGGTTGTTGCGGGCCTCGAGTCAAACAAGATCAAGATGTCATCAGCAGAAGTCACCATGATCCCCCAGACCTACGGAAAGCTCACTGACGAGAACGACATCAAGTGCATGAACCGC
>JAEEGH010006378.1_pt1 | contig 28956 bp, 17 predicted proteins | sample 9134181 | NCBI WGS metagenome assembly JAEEGH01 (sample SAMN16246544, study PRJNA631951) | gut metagenome | biome: gut microbiome; feature: rumen; material: DP-attached | host: Bos | place: Iran: Karaj | collected 2018-10 | reverse complement strand
CCAGCCCCGGAAGTCGAAGTCCGCGCCCACCTCCGCATTGCGGTTCGACTGCCAGCGGAGATCCGGGTTGTAGGTCATCGAATACGGGATGGTATAGTAGAGATACGTCGCGTCATTTCCGTGCGAGAAACCGAAGGTCTGGATATCGCGGTATTCCTGCCGGGGGAACAGGATGTAGAAGCCCGGCAACTTGCGGGTGATGCCCCAGCCGCCCCGGAGGGACAGCCGGTCCGTCACGTGCCAGCGGAGATTCAGGCGGGGCGACAACGTGCGCAGGTTCCGGTACTGCGACCCCTCGATGAAGGTCTGTTCCCCGCGGAGGCCGAAACTGCCTTCCAGGCCCTTCCAGGACAGTTTTTCCTCCACATATACGGCCAGGTTGTGCATGTACGGATAGTCCGTGTAGGGCCGCGGGCGATAGCCGTTCGCCGCCAGGGCGGGATTCTCATAGGATTCTCCCGCGCCCACGTTGCCGTCGGCCTTCCACTGCACGCCGGCTTTCAGGACGCTCTTCACCGCACCGAAGTGGTGCAGCCAGTCGTACTTGAAGGAGGCGGCGTAGTCCAGTTCCCGGGAGTCGGTGAGCCGGTCCGCATAGAAGGTGAGCGGCAGCATCGTCGCGAGGAAATAGCCTTCTTCCTCGGCATGGACGGCCGGCTGCGGGGAGCCGAAGGAATTGTACAGGTGCTCGTGCGTCCGGTTGTCGTGGTAATACACCGATCCCTCCAGGCTCAGGTTCGTGACCCAGGAACGGTTGAGCATCCAGGTCAGTTTCGCATGCGGCGTCAGGAGGTTGTCGCGGGCCTTCGTATATTCCTCGGAGAAGGCGTCCGGGTCGTCCTTGCTGTCCATGCCGCCGATGTTTCCGGAAAGGCCGGCCTCCAGCCGCACGGCGCGGCCGAAAGTCCGGCTGTACTCCGCCGTGAAACCGCGGCGGGTGTAGGACGTATAGGGCGAGGTGAGTTTCTGGGTGGCCCGGGTCCATTGGCCGCTGACATTCAGCACGCCCTCCCCTACCGCGACGCCCTTGGAAACCGAGACGTCGTAGGTGCGGGGATTGACGGAGAAGGTCGCCTGGACGGGGGTGCGTCCCTTGCGGGTGGTCACCCGCACCATGCCGCTGCCCAGGTCGCCGTATTCGGCCGACGGCACGCCGGAAACGACCTCCACGGACTCGATGTTCTCCACCTGGAGGCTGCGCGTATCCACGCCGGCGAGGCCGCCGAAGGCAGCGTTGTCGCCCATCCGGACGCCGTTCACCTCCACGGCGGTGCCGAAAGCGGCGTTACCGGCGGCGGACCCGCCCCCGCGGACGGAGAGTTCCGTCGCGGCCGTCAGGTCCGGATTGACCGTCTTGCCGCCGGGCATCAGGGCCGCGATGTTGGACAGGCCGGACACCTGGAGATGCTCCAGGGCCGTCCGCTCGATCCGGTGGGTGGTATTGAGGTTTTCCTTGGACTGTTCGGCCGTCACGACGACTTCCGGCAAGGCCAAAGTCTGTTCATGCAGGACGATGACGAGGTCATCGACCGCCCGGCTCACTTTCAGCGAACGCACGTCCGGGGCGAAGCCCAGGCATTCGGTCTCCATCCGATAGGTGCCGGCCTCCACGGATTCCAGCACGAAGCGCCCCTCGGCGTCGGTAACGGCCCAGAGGTAGTTCTCGTCCAGGTGCACGACCGCTCCGGGAAGCGGTTCTCCCTGCGCATCCGTCACGCTTCCGCGCACGCGGAAACCGGCGGCGAAAACCGTTCCGCATACGAACAGCAGGACCAGTATGGACAGAACCTTTTGCATATAAATGCAAAGATACACAAAACTCCCGCCCTTTGCAATCCCCATTGTTGGGGAAAAAACGGGCGGGAGTACAAAACGGTGCTTTCGGAAGCCCTACAGGTTCCGAAGGAGGTTCGTCAGGGAGACTTTTCTGTCGATGAGGGCGCGGAGGTCTTCGATCTTCACGCGTTCCTGGGTCATCGTGTCGCGGTCACGCACCGTCACGCAGCCGTCCACCACCGTGTCGTGGTCGATGGTGACGCAGAACGGGGTGCCGATGGCATCCTGCCGGCGGTAGCGCTTGCCGATGGAGTCCTTCTCATCGTACTGGTAGGAGAAATCGTACTTGAGTTCGTCCACCACCTTCTGGGCGATCTCGGGCAGCCCGTCCTTCTTCACGAGCGGCATCACGGCCACCTTGATCGGGGCGAGCGGGGCGGGAATCTTCATCACGACGCGGGTCTCGCCGTTCTCGAGTTTCTCCTCCGTGTAACTGTGGGCCAGGACGGCCAGGCACATGCGGTCCACGCCGATGGAAGTCTCGATGACGTACGGGGTGTAGGAGACGTTCTCCTCGGGGTCGAAGTACTCGATCTTCTTGCCGGAGAACTTCTGGTGGTTGCCCAGGTCGAAGTTCGTGCGGCTGTGGATGCCCTCGAGTTCCTTGAAGCCGAACGGGAAGTTGAACTCGATGTCCGTGGCGGCATTGGCATAGTGGGCCAGTTTCTCATGGTCGTGGAAGCGGTAGTTCTCCGCACCCATCCCGAGGTTCACGTGCCACTTCATGCGGGCTTCCTTCCACTTGGCGAACCAGTCGAGTTCCGTGCCGGGCTTGATGAAGAACTGCATCTCCATCTGCTCGAACTCCCGCATGCGGAAGATGAACTGACGGGCGACGATCTCGTTGCGGAAGGCCTTGCCGATCTGGGCGATGCCGAACGGAATCTTCATGCGGCCGGTCTTCTGGACGTTCAGGTAGTTGACGAAGATGCCCTGGGCGGTCTCCGGACGCAGGTAGATGATATTCGCACCCTCGGCGGTGGAACCCATCGAGGTCTGGAACATCAGGTTGAACTGGCGGACGTCCGTCCAGTTGCAGGTGCCGCTGATGGGGCACACGATGTTGTTGTCGATGATGATCTGGCGGTACTCGGCCAGGTCGTTGGCCTTCTCGGCGGCCACGTAGCGGTTGTGGACTTCATCCCACTTGGCCTGCTCGCGGAGGACGTTGGGGTTCGTCGCGCGGAACTGGGCCTCGTCGAAGGCGTCGCCGAAGCGCTTGCGGCCCTTCGCGACCTCCTTGTTCATCTTCTCCTCGATCTTGCCGAGGAAATCCTCGATCAGGACGTCGGCGCGATAGCGCTTCTTGGAGTCCTTGTTGTCGATGAGCGGGTCGTTGAAGGCGCCCACATGGCCGGAGGCCTCCCAGATGCGGGGATGCATGAAGATGGCCGAGTCGATGCCCACGATATTCTCGTTCAGGCGGGTCATCGCCTCCCACCAGTAATTCTTGACGTTGTTCTTGAGTTGGACACCCATCTGGCCGTAGTCGTACACGGCGGCGAGACCGTCATAGATCTCGCTGGAGGGGAAAATGAAGCCGTACTCCTTGCAGTGGGCTACCAGCACCTTGAAAAGTTCATCCTGTGTCATATTCTGTATTTTAAACTTGCAAAATTACATAAAATATTCGGGAAACGCGGCTTTCAGCGAGGGTTTCGCGATTTCGGCGAGGGGAATCTTCACGAAATCGCGCTCCGCGATGAGAGGATGCGGGACCTGGAGGTCCGGGCAGTCGATCCGTTCCTTCCCGTAAAAGAGAATGTCGATGTCGATGGCCCGGTTGTGATACACGCGGCGCCCGTCGGCGTCGAATTCCGGGGCGTCGTCCCGGCCCAGGGAACGCTCGATTTCCTTGCAGACAGAGAGGATTTCGTGCCCTTGCTCCTCCGGGGTCCCCTTCCGGTAAATCCGGTATAACACGCAGGCATTCAGGAACTTATCTCCCTTGAACCCCCATGCTTTCGTCTCGATGATCCGGGAAAGGGCCGTGTAATGGCATCCGAACGCCTTGTCCAGCAGGGCGACCGCCTGCTCCAGATTCTGCAGCCGGTTTCCCTGGTTGGACCCGAGGCCCAGATATACGCTCACGAAGGCCATCCGATGGAAATGACGCCGTTAATTGAGTTTCCCGTAATCGTCTTCCTCGTAGTCGAGGCCGAGTTCCACGCGCGCTTCCTCGGACAACATGCTGCGGTCCCAGACGGGCTCGAAGGTGAGTTCGATCGTGCAGCCCGTCACGCCCGGCACCCGCTTCACGCTCTCCTCCACCTCGTGCATCACCTCGTCCGCCATCGGGCAGTTCGGGGCCGTGAAGGTCATCACGATGGACACCTTCCGCTCCTTGTCGATGTTGAGTTCATAGATGAGGCCGAGGTCGTAGATATTCACCGGAATCTCGGGGTCGTACACCTGCTTCAGCGCGAGGATGACATCCGCATACAGCGGTTGCAGCGCCGCGACATCCTCGGCGGTGAGGACGGCCTTGTCGTCATGGCCGACCTGATCGGCCATCTTTTCTTTGGCGGCGGTGTCATTGGCCACCCATTTGATGGTGTCGATCATCGACACGAGCCCGTTCGCGCGGGTCGGGGACAGGTTTTCCTTCAGGCCGATCTGGTCGACGAAACCGAAATCGTCGGCCGCGATCTCCGCCGGGGTACGGCCGGAATAGACGCTGATCAGCAGCGAGATGATGCCCTTGGTGATGATGGCGTCGCTGTCGGCCCGGAAATACAGTTTCCCATCCTTCAATTCGTAGTCCAGCCACACGCGCGACTGGCAGCCCTTGATGAGTTTCTCCTCGGTCTTTTTCTCCTCCGGATAGGCCTCCAGGGCCTTCCCGAGTTCGATCAGGTACTCGTACTTGTCCAGCCATTCATCGTACATCGAGAACTCCTCGATGACCGCTTGTTTCTTCTCTTCCAGGCTCATATCAACATTGAAATCGCTTTATTCAGACATTTGACGAAGTATTCCGCCTCCCCCATCGTGTTGTACGGGGCGAAGGAGGCACGGAGCATGCCGGTGACGCCGCAACGGTCCATCAGCGGCTCGGCGCACATCTGTCCGGACCGGACGGCGATGCCCATCTTGTCCAGGATGAGGGCCAGATCCTCGTGGTGCGCCCCTTCCACGGAGAAGGAGAACAGCGGAATCTTGACCTGTGTTCCTCGTGGAACACCGTAGATGTGGATGCGGGGATCGGCCGACAGCGTGTCCAGCAGGTACTGCGTAATCGCCCATTCGTTCTGGGCCACCTCCACATCTTCCTGGAACTGCCGGGTCAGCGTCAGCGCCTCCTGCAAGGTCGGTACCGCATTGAAATTCTGCGTACCGGCCTCGAACTTGCCGGGCACGGGCGCGAACGTCGTCCCGGAGAACCGGACCGTTTCGATCATCTCTCCCCCACCCATGTACGGCGGCATCGCATCCAGCCATTTTTTCTTCCCGTACAGCACGCCGGTTCCCGTCGCGCCATACACCTTGTGGCCGGAGAACGCATAGAAGTCGCAGCCCATCTCCTGGACATCGACTTTCTCGTGGATACTCCCCTGCGCCCCGTCCACCAGCACCGGAATGTTGTGGGCGTGTGCGATCCGGACGATTTCCGATACCGGGTTTACAAGGCCTAACACATTGGAAATGTGAGAGATAGCCACTATTTTAGTGCGCTGAGAAATCAATTTTTCGAGGGTCCCGACCTCCAGGCCGCCGAATTCGTCAATGTCAAGGACTTTAAGGGTGGCCTTTTTCCGCTGGCAGAGCAACTGCCAAGGGACGATGTTCGAATGATGCTCGGCGACGGAGACGATCACCTCGTCCCCTTCCCCGATGAACGCTTCGCCGAAACAGGAAGCGACCAGGTTGATGGACATCGTCGTCCCCGAAGTGAACACGACCTCTTCCCTACTCCCGGCGTTCAGGAAATCGGCGACCAGGTCGCGGGTCTTCTCATACTCTTCCGTCGCGTCGATCGCCAGTTTGTGCACGGCCCGATGGATGTTTCCATTGACCGTCGATGCCAACCGGCGCTCCTTCTCGAGCACGGCCAAAGGCCGCTGCGCGGTCGCCGCGTTGTCCAGATACACAAGCGGCTTCCCGTACACGGTCTCGGCAAGAGCCGGGAACTGGTTTCTGATTTCCTCTACCGTCATACTTCTTTGATAAGTCTGCAAATTTACATATTTTTGTATAATAATTGTCACTCTGAGCGAAGCGAAAATCCATGATTGATTACATCAAAGGCCAGATCATCGAACTGACTCCCACGGAACTGATCCTGGAAGCGGGCAACATCGGCTACAGCATCCTCATCTCGCTGCAAACCTACGAAGCCCTGCAACTGAAAACCCAGGCCGTCGCCTACATCCACCACTACATCCGCGAGGACGAAGAACTCTACTTCGGCTTCGCCACCAAGGACGAACGTGAACTCTTCCGGCTCCTGATCGGCGTCTCCGGCATCGGCGTAGCCTCCGCCCGCATGATGCTCTCTTCCCTCACCTCCGAAGAAATCCGCCAGGCCATCCTCGCGGAAGACATCCACAAGATCAAAAGTGTCAAGGGAATCGGTCTCAAGAGCGCCCAGCGCCTCGTCCTGGAACTCAAAGACAAGATCGTCAAGGGTGCCGGAACCGATACCGGCATCATCTTCAAGGCCGACAACAACGCCCTGGTCGATGAGGCCACAACGGCCCTGGTCATGCTCGGCTTCTCGAAAGCCGCCATCGCCAAAGTGATGCCCTCCCTCCTCAAAGAGAACCCGAACCCCCGCGTCGAAGACCTCATCAAAGCCGCGCTCAAGAAACTCTAAGCGCCCAATCCTGGCTTTTTTAAACGGATAATCCCGCCCACAACGGAGCAAGGGTACTTATTCCCGAAGGACTCCGTTCGGCGCGTTGCGCCTCTCTCCGGCCCCTCCCAACGTCTCCTGCGTCCCCGCAAGCGGGAACTTGTATCCGTCGGGCCCCTCCCCCTACCCGTGTCCGGGGGTGGACACGCCTTCGGGAATAAGTACCCTCGCTCCAATGTTGTGGGCTAACGTGTACAGAGCACAGAAGAGAGAAGTTATCTTTCCCTTTTTGAATAATTTGCAACTTTGGCCTCAAACGGAGGCAGAGGGTGTTTATTCGAAAACCTATGGCCACCCTCGGCCATATAAGAGGGAGGGGCCCGAACACGGCGCAAGCCGGGTTTGGGAGGGGTCGGAGCGAAGCGGAGACGGTTTTCGAAAAAATACCCTCTGCCGAAGACGTTGTTCTACGTGGAACAATTATCGGCCGAAATAGACGAGGAGGACCGAGATGTCAGCGGGGGAGACACCAGAGATGCGGGAGGCTTGGGCGATGGTGGCGGGGCGGTAGCGGATCAGTTTTTGACGACATTCGATCGAGAGAGACTGGACTTGATTGAAGTCAAAGTCGGCGGGGATTTTGATGTATTCCAGCCGATTGTTCTTCTCGGCTTGCTGGCGTTCGCGTTCGATATAGCCAGCATACTTGATCCCAATCTCGACGGATTCGATGACATCTGGGGAGAATGTTCCATGTGGAACAATTTCGAGGAGGTCTGCCAAAGATAGTTCCGGACGCGCCACAAGTTCGTCCAAACGCCTGGAATCGGATAGGGTAGCGGAGCCAACGGAAGCGAGATAATCATTAACAACATCGGCCCGAACCTTCTTTTCTTCGCAGAAAGCCTGGAGATCCGAGACCTGCTCCTTCTTGCGGCAAACAGCAGCATACCGATCTTCAGAGGCCAAACCAATGGCGTGCGACAATTCGGTAAGACGGAAGTCGGCATTGTCCTGGCGCAGGAGAATGCGGTATTCGGCGCGAGAGGTAAACATCCGGTAAGGTTCATCGATACCTTTATTAATAAGGTCATCGATAAGCACGCCGATGTAGGCCTGGTCTCGCCGAAGGATGAGCGGATCTTCTCCAACCAGTTTCCGGTGCGCATTGATACCGGCCATCAAGCCCTGCGCAGCGGCTTCCTCGTAACCTGTCGTTCCATTGACCTGACCGGCCAGGAAGAGGCCGGGGACGACGCGGGATTCAAGGGAATAGTTCAGGTACTGCGGGTCGAAGTAGTCGTATTCGACGGCGTAGGCGGGCTTGAAGACGACGCCGTTCTCGAGACCGGGAATCGCATGAAGGGCACCCAACTGGACATCCAGCGGAAGCGAAGAAGAGAAGCCCTGGAGATAGTACTCACGGTTGTTCCGACCTTCCGGTTCCAGGAAAAGTTGGTGGGAATCCTTGTCGGCGAAGGTGCGGAGTTTGTCCTCGATGCTCGGGCAGTACCGGGGACCGCGACCATGGATCAGGCCCGTGAAAAGGGGAGAGCGGTCGAAACCGGAGCGGAGAATGTCGTGGACCTTCTCGTTCGTATGGAGGATGTAGCACTCCATCTGGGGGGATCCTGACTGTATCGCGGAAGGGATGTCCAGGAAGGAGAATCGGGCGGGGGAGTCGTCGCCGACTTGGACGGGGAGGCGGGAGAGATCGACCGAGCGGACATCGATGCGCGGGGGAGTGCCGGTCTTCATCCGGGCGGTCGGAATGCCGAGGGAGGAGAGTTGGTCGGACACGTGATAGGCCGCGGGCTCACCGATGCGGCCACCCTCGAAGGAGTGCGGGCCGATGAACATCTTGCCGTTCAGGAACGTTCCGGCGGTCAAAACAACCGCCTGAGATTTGAAAATTGCCCCGGTAATCGTACGGACGCCCGCCAAAACGCCATTCTCAAAGAGAAGATTTTCGGCAAAATCCGCGTAAATCTTTAAGTTAGAGCAACTTAGCAAGACTTCGCGCCATTTCAGCGAAAAGGCGAGTTTGTCGCACTGTGCGCGCGGACTCCACATCGCCGGGCCCTTGGAGCGGTTGAGCATCCGGAACTGCAGCGTGGCGGCATCCGTGACGACGCCGGTCCATCCTCCCATCGCATCGATCTCCCGGACAATCTGTCCTTTGGCGATTCCGCCCACCGCCGGGTTGCACGACATCTTGGCGAAGCCGTTCAGGTCGGGGGAGAGCAGGAGGACGGAGGAGCCGAGCGACGCGGCGGCCATCGCCGCCTCGCAGCCGGCATGCCCGCCGCCGATGACGATGATGTCGAAGGACGAGGTCATACGAGCGGACGCTGGGAAAGGTAGTAATTCTCCTTGGCACGCATCACGGCGATGTCCTCCTCCGTATGGTCGTCATAGCCGATCAGATGGAGCAGGCCATGCACGATGACCCGGTTCAGTTCGTCGGCGAACTCCACGCCATAGAAAGCGGCGTTCTCACGGACCGAGTCGATGGAGATGAACAGGTCGCCGGAAAGGCGGTTGCCCTCGCAGTAATCGAAGGTGATGATGTCAGTATAATAATCGTGTTGCAGATATTTTATATTGATATCCAAAATAAAATTATCGGAACAAAATATAATCGAGATATCCCCCAGGCGCTTGGTCTCGCTTTCGGCCACGAATTTGAGCCAGCGGTTGGTGAGGCGTTTCTCCTTGAAAACGAAGGAAGTATCTTCTGCAAAATAGGTTACCATAGCGGAGAATTTGTGCAAATCTACGAAGAAAATGGCTATTTTTGTAAGTTTGCAAGCAGTATTCGGAAAAGAAGATCGTTATAAGATAGAATGAGTCAGTACAAGACAGAGAAAGCAGTATTCGTAGGTGTCGTCCTCGAAAAGGGAGGCGAGCGCAAGGTCCAGGAGTATCTGGACGAACTCCAGTTCCTGGCGGAGACCGCCGGCGCCATCGGCGACAAGATGTTCATGCAGCGGATGGACCGGCCCGACAAGGCCACCTACATCGGCACGGGAAAACTCCAGGAAATCAAGGAGTACTGCGAGGAGAACGAGATCCAGTACGTCATTTTCGACGACGAACTGACCGGCACCCAGCAGCGCAACATCGAGAAACTCATCGAATGTTCCGATGTCATCGACCGGACCAGCCTCATCCTGGAAATCTTCGCGCAACGGGCGAAGACGTCCTATGCGAAGATGCAGGTGGAGTTGGCCCATTACAACTACATGCTGCCGCGGCTCGCGGGTATGTGGACGCACCTGGAGCGCCAGCGGGGCGGCATGGGCACCCGCGGCGGTATGGGTGAAACCCAGATCGAGGTGGACCGCCGGATCGTCAAGCAGCGCATTTCCAAACTCAAGGAGGACCTGAAGAAAGTGGACCGGCAGATGGCGACCCAGCGCAGCAACCGGGGGAGTCTCGTGCGCCTGGCCCTCGTCGGCTATACCAATGTGGGCAAGAGCACCCTCATGAACCTGCTGGCGAAGTCCGATGTGTTCGCGGAGAACAAACTCTTCGCCACCCTGGACACGACCGTCCGGAAAGTGGTCATCGAGAACTGCCCGTTCCTGCTGTCGGATACCGTCGGCTTCATCCGGAAACTGCCCACTCAACTGGTGGAAGCCTTCAAGAGCACCCTGGACGAGGTCCGGGAGGCCGATATCCTCGTGCACGTGGTGGACATCTCCCACCCCGATTTCGAGGAACAGATGCAGGTGGTGGAACAGACACTCCGGGACATCGGCGCGGCTAACAAGCCCGTCTTCGTCGTGTTCAACAAGGTCGATGCCTACACCTACGAACCTTACGACGAGTTCTCGCTCACGCCCAAGGAAGCGAAGAACCGCACCCTGGACGAACTCAAGAACAGTTGGATCGCGCAGGAGAAGACCCCTTGCATCTTCATCTCCGCCAAGGAGAGGATCGGCATCGACAAACTCCGGAACGACCTGTACAAAATGGTGGCGGAAATCCATGCAGGACGCTACCCCTTCAATAATTTCTTATGGTGAAACGACTGATTCTCATTACTTTGGCGCTGCTCTCCCTGGCCGGAACGGCCGCAGCCCAAAGTGAGGACGAGGCGGCTGTCTTTGCGGGGATCTTCCGCGGAAAACTGCCGGCCACCTACCCGTTCAAGTACAACGGGACCTATTTCTGGAGCCGGAAGGCCTTCCAGAAGGGCTCCGTCTGGTACAACGGCAAGCAGTACGACGACATCTCCCTGAACGTCGATGCCTACACGAACGAACTGCAGGTCCGCCCCCTGGAAAACGCGAGCGCCGTCGTCGTGTACCGCGACCAGGTCGCCTGGTTCACGATGGGGGAGACCCGCTTCGTGAACCTCCGCTACCTGGGCTGGCCCGAGGCGCCGGAAGGATTCTACGAAGTCGTCCGGGACGGGAAAAAACCCATCCTGCGGCAGGTGAAGAAATCGCTCCGGTTCGACGCGACCAACGCTGGACACCTCAACGTTGGCGAGGAGACGGAAGACTTCAGTTTCACAACGCCCAGTTACTTCCAGCCGGAAGAAACCTACTACGTGCTGGAGAACGGCGCACTGCGCAAGGTCAGGAAGCGCGCGCTGAAGAAACTGCTCCGCGAACCCGCCGGCGAGCCCACACTGCCCATTGACGCCGTGACCTGGCGCGCCGTTTCCGACAGTCCCGTCTTCGGCACCGTCGCGGCGGCCGACCTGCCGGGAACCGGCACCGGCCTGCCGGAGTCCTACTTCACGGAAAAACAGAAAGATACGCTCACGGTCCAGTATGTGGAAACCGCGCTGCTCGCGACCTACCGGAACAAGGTTTACACCATCGGCGACCCGGCCATGGACAAGGGAACGGCGACGAAAAGGGTGCAGGGCGTCGTCACGGAAGCCGAGACCGGCGAGCCGATGTACGGCGTGGTCGTCTTTGACGATGTGACGAAGAGTTACACCCGCACGGACCGGCGCGGCCACTATTCCATCAACCTTCCCGGCGGCGAGAACGTCCTGAATTTCAGCGCCGACGGCAAGGAGGACCAGTCGCTGCGCGTCATCGTCCACTCCGACGGCGGCCTGAACGTGATGATGACCGAGAAAGTGACGATGCTCAAGGAGGCCGTCGTGTCGGCCGAGAGCATGGCCCAGCACCGGAACACGGAAATGGGCGTGGAGAAGGTGAGCGTGAAGACGATGAACAAGATCCCGTCGGCCTTCGGGGAAGGGGACGTAATCAAGGCGGTCCTCACCCTCCCGGGCGTCAAGAGCGTGGGCGAGGCCTCCGGCGGATTCAACGTCCGCGGCGGCAGCGCCGACCAGAACCTCATCCTGTTCAACGGAAGCACCATCTACAACCCTACGCACCTGTTCGGCATCTTCTCGGCCTTCAACCCCGACATCGTCTCCTCCGTGGAACTGTACAAGAGTTCCATCCCGGCCGAATACGGCGGGCGCGTCTCCTCCGTCCTCCGGGTCGATTCCAAGGACGGCGACATGCAGAAGTGGAAGGGCTCCGCGGGCATCGGCGTCCTGACGAGCCGGCTGCAGTTCGAGGGTCCGATCGTCAAGGGAAAGACCTCCGTCAATGCCGGCGGCCGCATCACCTACTCCGACTGGATCATGAAGCGGCTGCCCAAGAACAGTGCCTACGCCGGCGGTTCGGCGGGTTTCGCGGACGCGAACCTGGGCATCACCCACCGGTTCGACGCGAACAATTCCCTCCACGTTTACGGTTATTATGCCAATGACCGGTTCTCCTTCGGCGGCGACACGACCTTCCGGTACAACAACGTGAACGCCTCCGTCGTCTGGAAACACCGGTCCAAGATCGGACGCACGCAGGTGAGCGGCGGTTACGACCGCTACACGAACCGGATTTCCGCCCATGAGTGGGAGGGGGGAGCCTACGACATGGATACCTACATCCGCCAGGCCTTCTTCCGGATGGACCACAAGCGCGACCTGGGACTCCGCCACGAACTCGCCTGGGGTATCCACATGACGCACTATATGCTGGATCCCGGCATCCTGATGCCGTTCGGCCCCGAATCCGACGTCAAGGCACGCACCCTGGCCCGCGAGAACGGCGAGGAGCCGGCCTTCTACCTCTCCGACACCTGGAAACCGTCGGACGTGTTCTCCCTGGAAGGAGGCGTCCGCCTGTCCGCCTTCTTCGCCCTCAAGGACGCGGCGGCCTATTTCGGCATTCCCGACCTCCGGCTGGCGGCCAAGTATTCGCCGGCTGAGAACCTCTCCTTCAAGGCAGGCGTGAACACGCTCACCCAGTATATCCACCTGATTTCCAACACGTCGGCCGTCTCGCCGATGGACACCTGGAAACTCACCGACGCCGCCATCAAGCCCACCTGGGGCTGGCAGGGCGCCGGCGGCGTGTACTGGACGGAACTGAACACCGGCATCGACTTCTCGGCGGAACTCTACTACAAGAACACCCGCAACGCCCTGGACTACAAGGCCGGCGCCCAGTTGACGATGAATCCCGACCTGGCCGACGACCTGATTCCGGTGTACGGCCGGTCCTACGGCGTGGAACTGATGGCCAAGAAGACCACCGGAAAGATCACCGGCTGGGCCTCCTACACGTATTCCCGCGCGCACCTGCGTGAAATGCAGGACCGCGGCAACGAGACCATCGCCGGAGGCCGTTGGTACAACGCGCCTTACGACAAGCCGCACGAGTTCAAACTCGTGACGAACATCGCCCTCACGCACCGCTACAGTTTCTCCGTGAACGTGGACTATTCCACCGGACGGCCTGTTACGGTTCCCATCGGTACGTACTATTACGGCGGAAAATGGCGGATGGCCTATGCCGAGCGCAACGCCCACCGGATTCCGGACTACTTCCGGACCGACGTCGCCTTCAACATCGACCCGGGCCACTACCTGAAAGCGGCGTTCCATACGACCATCACCGTAGGCGTCTATAACGTCACCGGCCGCAAGAACCCGTATTCGGTCTTCTTCAAGAACAACGGCGGCATGACCGAGGGCTATATGCTGTCGGTCTTCGCCACCCAGATTCCGTACGTCAACCTCAATATCCTGTTCTGATGAAAAAGATTCTGACCCTCTTCGCCGTCCTCGCCCTGGCGACGGCCTGCATCTATCCTTATCAGCCGGATCTTGAGGATGCTCCGCAAGGAGTCCTCGTCGTGGACGGGAATCTGATGATCGGGGAACCTTCCACAGTCCAGATCGGCCTGATGTCCTCCCTGTGGCCCGGCAAGACGGATCCCGGCACCCCATCCGATGGCTACTGGTACTCTGCCGGACGTTTAGACGACGCAATCCGCGTCTGGGCCGAAGACGATGCCGGCGGCGTCTATGAAGGAAAGGTTTCCGAGACCGGTTGGTACAGCCCGATGATTCCCTATACCCTGCCGATGGAAAACGCCCCGTCCGACCGGAAATACCGCGTCTGCGTCCGGATGGACGGAGAACAGTATTCCAGCGACTGGATCAAGCCGCTGGCTCCGCCCCTCTTCAAGCGAATCACCTTCAAGGCTTCAAACTCGCTCAGCAACCAGGACGTCACCGTCCAGGTATCCCTGGAAGGCGGCCCCGATGCGACGGGTTACATCCTCCTTTCCTATGACGAGACCTGGCGTTTCCATACCGACTATTATCCGAACTACGAGTACGACTACGCCTCCAATTCCGTTTCGCTGCGCACGCATCCATGGGACCGATACTGGTGCTGGAAGACTGTCGATCCGCACACGCAGATTCCGCTGGATTACACCCAGATGGCCGGTTCCGGCGTGAAGGACTACCCGCTGCTCAAGTTTTCCCGGTATGACAACCGGAACCACTCGCGGTACAGCATCCGCGTGAAGGCGCGCACCATCGACAGGGAGACGTACAAGTTCCTCAGCCACCTGGAGGAAAGCACGGAGTCGGGGGACAACCTGTTCACCCCGAATCCGGGAGAAGTCCCCGGAAACCTGCGCTGCGAGACAGACCCGGACCGGATGGTGATGGGATATGTCACCGTCGCCGTCACCACGAGCATGCGGGCTTACAACGGCAGCCAGTTCCTGCTTTCACGGCAACCCAGCCCCTATGACCTGGCTTACCCCGACCAGTGGCCGAGGGTGTCCGGAGCGCCCTACTGGCGGGATTTCTACGATATGGGATACATGCCGCTGATCGAGAACAACCTGCCGCCTTCGGATGGTGTTCAGATGGGCCCGTACGGCTGGGGCTGGGCCAGTTGCTATGACTGCGTCGCCGCGGGCGGAACGCTGACGGCACCTGATTTCTGGGAGGAATGATGATGAAAAAGTTGATGATCACCCTATGGGCCCTTGCGTCCGGCATCCTGGCCGGGGCCGCCGTTCCCGTGGAACGCATCTTTGTATCCACCGACCGGGACGTGTATATCGCCGGCGACGCCGTCTGGTGCTCCCTGACCAGCCTGGACGGAAACGGCCGTTATTCGAACGAAAGCGCCGTTTCCTACCTGGAACTCGTCTCCGCCTCCGGAACGGCCTGTACGGCCAAGATCGGCCTGTTGGAAGGCAGGGGAGCGGGCTCTTTCCGGATTCCTGTCACCACGCCCACCGGCATCTACCGGCTCGTCGCCTACACGGCTGTCAATGCCGGCGAGGAAGGAACGCCCTGGATGGCGGGCTCCCGTCTCCTGACCGTTTACAACACCACCTCCACCGCCCGTGTTCCGAACGGGGTGGAACTCGTCGATGAACCGGCCTATGAGGCCCTGAAACGGCCCGTAATTGCTCCGGAAGGAGCGCTGCAACTCTCCACCCGGACACGGCTGCCCAAGGGTACGAAAACCGCCCTTGTGCTCAGCAATGCCGGTCATAAGGCCTCGGTAAGCCTGTCGGTGCGGCACGAGGACGACCTCGTACCCGCTGCCCGGGAGAACACCCCGGCGAGTTTCCTGAAAGCGCTTCCCTCCGATATCCGGATCAAGCCGGGGGCAAATCCCGTGAACGAGTTCGACGGGGAAATCGTGACGGCGCGCATCAAGGGCGCCCTGATGGAGGACGTGGACAGTTATGCGGAAGCCACCCTTTCCACCGCCGGAGACCCCTCCAGCCTGTATGTGGGCCGGGCCGAAGGGACCGACCTCATCCGGTACTACACGTCCAACATCTACGGCAACCGGGAAATCGTGTGCGAAGTCTCCAAACTGGACAGGGAAGGAGGCTATATCGACTTCGAGAGTCCCTTTATCCAGGCCGATGCCGGGGAACTGCCCAAACTCCTCCTGAGCCCGTCCCAGCGGCAGGACCTCGTGTCCCGGAAAGCCGCCCTGCGGGCGGAAAAGGCACTCCGCATCGACACCCTCACCACCTTCATGACACACCGGAAGGACCTCCTCCTGGAGTCCGTCGAGCGCCGCCGCTACCATCTGGATGACTACACCCGCTTCCCTTCGGTCCGGGAAATCCTGGTGGAATTCATCCCGGAACTGAGCCTGAAGCGGGTCCGGGACAAATGGATGATGCAACTCGTCATCTCCGATGCCGTCCAGTCCCGGTTCGAGAAGACCGACAACATCCTCGTGATGATGGACGGCGTGATCCTGAGCGACCTGGATCTCCTGCTGGATTTTGACGCGATGCTGCTCGAAGACGTGGACATATACATGCAGACCTTCGTCTGCGGCAAGGTTCCCTTCCATGGGCTGGTGAACTTCATCTCCAAGAAGAATTATGTCACCGCCCTCCATTTCCCGGCCAACGTCCGTGTCGTGGACTTCCAGGGCATCGCCTATCCGGTCGCCTACAACGGCGCCGTTCCGGAAGGGGAGGGGCAGGACCTCCGCCAACTCCTCTACTGGCACCCCATCCTGAACCTGGACGCCGGTTCCGACTACCGCCTGGAATTCACCACCCCCGGTTACGCCGGCCGTTTCAAGGCCGTCGCCGAAGGGTTCACGGAGGACGGGACGCCTGTCTATCAGGAGTTTACCTTCGATGTGGAATAGATTCCTTCGTCGGTCTCCGACCTCCTCTGAATGACAATGAAAATCGGGCGGCCCGTGAGGGTCGCCCGAATCATTCAGGGTTGTCCGTCTGCTAGAGGTCAGGAGGAGTGACCTGCTCGGCGGTGAGAACACCTTCCTCGTTGGGGTTGACATCCCACCAGAGGCGGCTGTTCACGTCGTCCGCGCTACCACGGAGATCCTTGAGGGCCTCCTGATACTGCTCAGCGTTCAGGTCGGGATCCGCGCTGGTGGAGTAGGCGAGACGATACGGATAGTGGGTAAGGCCAGCCTGCTTGACGGCGGCGGGACCGACATACATCTTCGGGACGTCCATACGACGCCAGTCAGCCCAAGCCTGGACACCGTCGGAGAGATAACCGGCGATCCAGCGCTGGAGGGCGATCTGCTCGAGACCATCGTTTCCACCCTTGTAGGCGACGGCTGCGCTGGCAATGTAGTCAGCAGCGCCATCAGCGCCCCACTGGTCGAAGGAAGCCTTGATGCCCGCCTCGTAGAGGGTCTTCGCATCGGCGGAGATCCAGCCGCGGTTAGCGGCCTCAGCCTCGGTGAGGAGAACGCGGGCGGCCGTGATCACCGGAAGCGTAGCGTCAAAGGCCAGCATCTTCATGTTGATGGAGCAAATATACGGCACCCATGCAGTAACTTCGGAGTTCTGCTCGAGGCCAAGCGGAATCCCATAGAAGGAGTCGTAGGAATCACGCGGGAACACCTCGGGATCGCGGGAGCCCAGGTAACCTTCGATATCGAAGTACTTGAACATGCGGGGATCCTGGAGTTGCTTCATCTCGTTGACGATAAAGTAGTTCGGAGCGTTGCAGAAACTGGCGCCGGAATAGGTCGGGTTGTTCCAGTAGTACATCATACCCATATTCAGGTCGTCGTGCGTGTGGAACAGGCCGTCGGAGGCCGCGGTCATACCGCCGTCGCCGTACGCCTTGGCGAAACGGGACTTACCGGTAGCGGCATCCACGTCGCTGAGTTTGATGGCCGCGATCATGCGGAGGGAGGCGTTGAACTTCTTCCACTTGGCGATGTCGCCGCCGAAACTGACGTCGGCGTCGGCATTCAGGGTGCCGTTCGTGTCGAACTGGGCGTAAGCCTCGTTCAGGGACTTGTCCAGGTAGTCATACACTTCCTTCTGGGTGTCATACTTAGGCTTCCAGATATCGTCGGAAGAACCTTTGAAGGCCTCGGAGATGACAATCGGGCCGAGGATGTCGGTGAGGTTCATGTAGTAGAAGGCCTGGAGGGTCTTCGCGGCCGCGATCTGGTTGTTCGACGAACCGAGGGAAGTCACATTCGGAAGGTCTTTCTGCTCGGGATCCTCGTTCCATTCGATGATGTACTGAAGGTTCTTGAGCGGATACAGGTACATCGTGCTGATGCTGTACGTAGAGGTCGTACCGAGCGGGCCGTACTGGTTGTTCTTGCACTCGGCAAGATAACCGTTCCAAAACTGCTGCCAAGGGTCATAACCGTTAGTAGCGGTACCGGTGACATTGTAGTACAGATAACGCTCCGCCTGTGTGAACATGTAACTAGTGAACGCGGTCGAAGGAGAGTTCGGGCTCTTGTTGATATCACCGAAATCCCGGATCTTCTCGCAACTGACAAACATGCCGGCGACGACGACTGCGGTTAAAAGGGCATATATCTTTTTCATATACATTCTCCTAAATAATCAGTTAAACCATAGTCTAGCGACGGGAACGGGCTTCGCCGAAGGTGGCCTTCAGCGTGATACCGAAGGTGCGGGTGGAGATGGCCTGACCGCCTTCGAGGAAGTTGTAGGAGGCACCGCCGAGTTCGGAAGGATCCAGGTTCGGGACGGCGGAGTAGATCAGCCAGGGGTTCGTGGCGACGAAGGCGACGCTCACGTTGCGCATGCCGATACCGAGTTTGTCGATGAGACGCTGAGGGATGGCATAGCGGACGGAGAGTTCGCGCATCTTCAGGTAGGAACGGTCATACAGCCAGCAGTCGTTGCCATAGCGGTACTTGTAGTAGTAGTGGTACCAGGCATCCATGTAACCGGAGAGTTCGTTGCCGTCGGCATCGACACCTTCCATATAGACACCACCGCCCACCTGGACAGGCTCACGGATGTTGTTGCCCTTCGGGTTGATGGCCGCGGAAGCCTCGAGCAGACCGGAACCCTCACCCCACATGTTCGTCCAGGAGATGAGTTGACCGCCGACCACGAAGTCGAAGTTGGCACCGATCGTGACATTCTTGAAAGTGACATCGGTGCTGAAGCCGCCCGTGAAGTCGGGCTGGATGTTACCGATTTCCTTCAACACGTTGGTCTCCCAGACGGGAGCGACCTCACCGATCGCGGCGGCGTTGTTTCCGGAAAGTTTCCGGAGGATGAGCCGGCCTTCCTCGTCGGTCTTCCAACGGGCGTCAGTCTGGATGATACCGATAGGCTCGCCGACGCGGGACTTGAGGGAGTAGTTGTAATAGAACCTGTTGGAGTACAGGACGCGCTCATCATCCGGGTTGCCGAAGAGTTCGACGAGCGTATTGACGTTCTTGGAGATGTTACCGGTGATGTTCCATTCCCAATCCCGGGTCTTGACGGGAGTACCGCCGAGGAGGATCTCGATACCCTTGTTCTGCACCAGACCGGCATTCATCGTGCGGTTGGAATAACCGGAATAGGCGATAACGCCGGAATTGATGATATCGTCCTTGGTGTTCTTCAGATAGAGGTTGATGTCCCCGTAGAAACGGTTGTTGAACATCTTGAATTCGGTACCGACCTCATAGGAAGTGGAGATGGTAGGACGGATGTTCTCGTTCACCTGGGTGGTAGGCTCTGACATCGTCGGCTGGCCGTGGAACTTGGAGTTGACCGAGTACACCGGGGTCACGGAGTAGGCTCCGAGGGTGGAACCGACCTGGGCGAGGGAGCCGCGGATCTTCCAGAAGTTCAGCCAGGGGGCGTTGATGAGTTTGCTGGCCATGAAGGACAGGGAGGCACCGCCGTAGAGGTAACCGTTGTTCGCGACCGGCAGACGGGAGTCGAGGTCGTAACGGAGGGAACCGTCCAGATAGATGAGGTCATCCCAGCCGATGGTGGCGTTGCCGAAGAACGAGCGGGTCTTGTAGTGGGTCTCGCTGTTGCTGGCGCTGTAGGTGCTGTTGGAAGCGGCCAGGTTATAGAACTCGTCCACGCTCAGACCGCTGTTGGTGCTGGCATTCAGATAGTAGTAGTCATATCGGCGGGCCTCAGCGAAGGCTGCGGCCTCGACAGCGAGACGGTTCTCGGCGAACTGGCCGCTCCAGGTCAGGTAAGCCTGGGTGGTCATGTCGTTGGTCTGGCTCTGATTCGTACGGAAGTACGGCTCATAGTTGATGGATCCGGAACCGTACTTATACTCGTCCTTACCGGTATTCATCATCTCGGTGATACGGGCACCCAGGCGGAAGTTGTACGGGAGGGTGGCGTAGATGTCACCGGTGATGGTGTGGTAATTGGAAACACCGACACGGTTGTAGGTGTCCATCACGGCGAACGGGTTGTCATGGAAGTTGGCGGCGATGTTGTAGTTGCCGGCGTCGTAACGGGCGGCGGTGGTGGCACCGACGATATTCCAGGTACGCCAGGAACCGTCCGGACGCAGATAATCCTTCATGGTGGAGATGTCCACGTTGGTGTGGCCCCACTGGGTGAAGTCGCAGATGTAGTTACCGTTGGCGGAATAACCTTCCGTGGAGGCGTTCTGGTTGCGACGCATCCGGAAGCGGTAACTGATGTCGGCAGTGAGCCAGTTGGTGGGCTTGATCTGCGAGGAGAGACTGAAGGAACGGCGGATAGCCTTGGAGTTGTAGAAGATACCGGGACGGTCCACGTTGCTGAAGGAAACGCGGGTGTTCATGCCCTTGGTGGCCTTCGTGAAGGAAACGTTGGTATTGTTCGTCCAGGCGACGCGGGTCAGGTCGCGGAGATCCAGACGATAACTCCAGGTGTCGGTCTTGCCGAAGTACTCGGAAGTCGGATCCCAGGAGAGGGCGGTGCGGTAGAGGGTCTTGTCATCGAAGCGCGGACCCCAGGACACGTCCTCACCGTAGTCATACACATAGGTTCCGTCGGCGAGTTTCAGGCCGTTCGCGGTGAAGCAGAAAGCGGCATCGTTGACATCGCCCGTACCGTCATACTGGGCAGTAGCCTGGGAGGCCATGGAACCACCACCGAAGAGTTTCTGGAAGTTGAGGTGGTTGTAGAAAATCTCGGCGGAAGTGGTCTGGGTGAACTCCACGAAGGAAGCACCTTCCTGGGCCTTCTTGGTGGTGATGATCACGGCACCGTTGGCGCCGCGGGAACCGTACAGGGCGGTAGCGGCAGGGCCTTTCAGGATGTTCATACTCTCCACATCGTCCATGTTCACGGCGTTCGCATTGCCATAGATGGCGCCGTCCACGACATAGATCGGCTGGGAGCCTTCCTGGGAACTGTAGGAAGTCGGACCACGGAGGACGATACGGCCCTCGTTGAAGGTGGAACCGCCGGATCCCCAGAACTGGGCACCGGCAACCTTACCGGCCAGGGCGTTACCCACGGCGGGGCTGTGGGTGATGGTGAGTTTCTCGTCGCTGAGGACCTGGGCGGAGTAACCGATGGCCTTCTGCTTACGGGTCAGACCCTGCGCAGTGACGACGACCTCATCGAGGTACTCGGCATCCGGCTCGAGGGCGATGTTCACAACGGTCATGCCGTTCACCTCGACAGACTGGGTCTTGTAACCCATGTTGCTGACGACGAGGACACCGTTTCTCGGAGCAGAAAGCGAGTAAGCACCCTGCACGTCCGTGAGCGCGTAGGAAGTGGCACTTCCCTGCACGACGACGGCAGCGCCCGTGATGGGCTCACCGTTGGAGGCGTCGGAGACGGTACCCCTGACGGTGATGTTCTGAGCGTACAGCGCCGTAGAAGCAACGGCCAGCAGGCACGCCAGGAACAGTTTTACTTTTTTCATAAGCAAGAACTTTGGTTAAACATAATATTGTGATACAAAATGAATTGCGTATTTTTGTATCGAATACACTCCAAAATGGTCATTTAATAATACAACCTAACTGAGAGTGTAAACTATGTTGAAAAACTGTAAGGAAACTATGACGTTTGCGTACATCCGTGTCAGCACGCAGGTGCAGACGAGCGAAGGTCAGCGGTATGAAATAGAAAAATGGTGCAGGCGCAGGAACCTGCACGTGGACCGCTGGGTGGAAGAAAAGATATCCGGACTGTCCGGACTGAACAAGCGTACGCTGGGGAAAACCCTCCGGAGGATGCGCAAAGGGGACGTCCTCATCTGCACGGAACTGTCCAGGCTCGGCCGGAACATGATGATGGTCATGTCCATCCTGAACCAGTGTTCCCAGCGGGGAATCTCCGTCTATTCCATCAAGGACCATTTCGAACTGTCCGACAGCATCAACTCGAAAATCATTGCTTTTTCGTTTTCCCTTGCCGCAGAAATAGAAAGGAACCTGATTTCCCAGCGCACCCGGGAGGCGCTGGCGGCCAAGAAGGAAGCCGGCGTACAACTGGGCCGGCCGAAGGGGAAGTCAAAGCAGCAGAGGGACTTCGAGCAGATGCTTCCGGAACTCAGGAAGGCGAGGGCGGAAGGGGCATCTTTCAAACTGTTAGCGGAAAAGGCGGGGATTCACAGAAACACCCTGTACAGGTACTTGAAAGCCACAAAAGAGGGGGAACAAAACGAAAAGCCCTAAAAATTTAATTTTTTAAAAAATTATGATTTAAAACTATTTTTAAGGTAATTTCGTAAAAATTTAATTAAATAACCCGCAAATAAACCACGGATTATTTTTTCAAAATCCGGAAACTTACACTATTGTATTTTTGTATAATATGTGTAAATTTGCATAATTGAAAATTGTTTCCAAACTTTGCACGCAAAGTGTCGTTCAGATTGAACATTTAAACGACCGTATTTTAATACATTTTGGTAAGAAAAACAAGTTTTCAACCTACTATTATGTTTAACTAACCTTTTCATGCTTATGAAAAAAGTAAAACTGTTCCTGGCGTGCCTGCTGACCGTCGTCTCGACGGCTCTGTACGCACAGAACATCACCGTGAAAGGTACTGTGACCGACAGTTCCAACGGTGAGCCCATCACGGGCGCTGCCGTCGTCGTGCAGGGAAGCACCACTGCCTATGCACTGACGGACGTGCAGGGTGCTTTCTCCATCACGGCTCCTAGAAATGGTGTCCTCGTCGTCAGTAACATGGGTTACAAGACCCAGTCTGTCGAGGTCAACGGCATGACCGTTGTGAACATTGCGCTCGAGCCGGACGCCGAGTACCTCGATGAGGTCGTCGTCACTGCCCAGGGTCTGACCCGTAAGCAGAAGGCCATCGGCTATTCCGCCCAGGTCATCAACGACGAGAAACTGAACATCACCCACGCTCCCGCCCTCGGCAATGCCCTGGCCGGTAAGGTCGCCGGTGCCCAGTTCTGGGGATCCGCCGGTTCCACCTTCAACGAGGGTCGTATCATTCTCCGTGGTCCGACCTCCTACAACTCCCAGGAGGGTAGTGAGCCTATCTATGTCATCGACGGCGCCATCACCGGTGCCAGTTCGGTGAACATGGACGATGTGGAGAGCATCAACGTCCTGAAGGGACCTGCGGCTACCGCCCTGTACGGTTCCCGCGGTGCGAACGGTGCCGTCATCATCACCACCAAGCGCGCCCAGGAAGGCCAGTCCCACGTTGAATTCACCCAGACCACGGCGGCTGAGGTCTTCTACAACCACCTCAACTTCCAGAAACTCTACGGTGGTGGTGCGATGGCCGCCCAGGCTACCGCCCAGTATTCCGACAATCCGGGTGCCGACGTCAACGACGCCACCTGGTGCTTCACCAACAACGACCTGAAACTCCCTGACGGCACCTTTATCTATGACTATGGTGAGGATGTATCCTGGGGCCCGCGCTTCGACGACAAGACCCTCTACCGCACCGCCCTCTCCTGGGATCCGACTTCCAAGTACTATGGAAAGACCGACACCTGGAGTTATCGCCTGAACCTCCGCGACCTCACGCGTGTCGCCTGGACGAACAACACCAACGTCGCTTTCACGAAGGCCACCAAGGGCATGAACACCCGCGTTTCCTTCAGCAACGTGGACCGTCCCGGTATCTTCTACAACTCAAAGGCTGTCCGCCGTTCCTTCAGCATCTCCTCCCAGATCAAGCCCAACTCCTGGCTCAATGCCGACATCAGTTACCGCTACCGCTACCGCAACAACCAGAACGCGGAGCAGGAAGGTTATTCCGCCAACGGTAACTACGTCTGCGACCTGGTCCAGTGGGGTCATACCAACGTGGACTACTCCCAGTTAAAGGACTGGCAGCGTCCGGACGGTTCCTGGCGCAACTGGAACATCGTGAGCCCGACCAACATCACGGCCAATTTCCACGACAACCCGTTCGCCGTGATGGAGAAGTACACCTACTCCAGCACGAACCAGAACCACCTCATCTCCGGTGACATCTACGCCACCCTCCCGTACAACTTCCGCATCGGCGCCCGTATCAACGAGATCATGTCCAATGCCCTGTACAACGAGCGCAACAGCGAAGGTTCCGTCAACTTCGACCCGTACTTCCGGACCTATCAGACCAACACCAACGATTTCACGGCCCAGGGTTATGTGACTTGGAACAACCAGTTCTTCGAGAACCGTCTCTCCGTCGAGGCTGCGGCCTTCGCCGAGTCCCGTTCCTACAATTATTACTATCTGAACAGTTCCACCAACGGTGGCCTGACGGTTCCCGGTTTCTTCAACCTCGGCGCTTCCGTGAGCACCTACTCCACGAACAACAGCGAGACCCATTACAAGACCCGTTCGTTCTTCGGCAACGCCACCATCGGCTGGGATGACCTCGTCTATGTGGACGGTTCCATCCGTTACGACCTCGACTCCCGTCTGCCTGTCCAGAACAACGGTTACCTCTACGGCGGTGCCTCCCTGTCCTTCATGGTCAGCAAACTCATCAACGCCCCCTGGCTCAACTTCTGGAAACTCCGCGGTTCCCTCGCCCAGGTGGGTTCCACCCTCGGCGCCTATGCCGTGACCCCCGTTTACTCGGTCAACTCCAAGTTCCACGGCCAGCCGACGATGTCCGAGCCTTCCACCCAGGTGAACCAGAACATCCGTCCGACCATCTCCACCTCCTTCGAGGTCGGTACCGAGTTCAAGATGTTCAACAACCGCTTCTACGGTGACGTCAACCTCTATGTCAAGAACACCAAGGACGACATCATCAACGCCGGTGTCATCGGTTCCTCCGGTTACAGCACCCGCACGATGAATGCCGGTCTGGTCCAGAACAAGGGTATCGAGATCCTCCTCGGCGGCACCCCGGTCCGCACCAAGGATTGGGAGTGGAACCTGAGCGGTAACATCTCCAAGAACATCAATACCCTCGTCGAACTCTTCGGCAAGCCGGATGACGAATATACCTGGTACTCCAACCGCTTCTATTACAACTACACCATCAAGTCCCGCGTGGGCCAGCCGGTCGGTATCATCCAGACCGACGCCCGTTGGATCACCAACGAGGACGGCAAACTGGTTCTTCAGAAACTGAATCCCGACTCCGCTGCCGGCCAGGCCATCGGTGAGGTCCGTCCTACCTACGAGGTCAATCAGAAGAAGGAAATCGGTAACGTCCAGCCCGACTTCACGGGCGGTTTCAATACCGACATCCGCTTCAAGAACGTCACCCTGAGCGCTGCGTTCGACTTCGTCATCGGCGGTCAGTTCATCTCCTGGACGAACATGTGGGGCCAGGGTTCCGGTCTGCTCGCAGAGTCTGCCGCGATCAACCCGAAGGGCAACAACATCCGTGAGCCTGTCCAGACCGGCGGTGGTGTCTATCTGGAAGGTGTCGATGCTGACGGCAAGGAAGTTTCCGGTTACATGGATGCTTACTACTACTTCTATTACAAGTACCGTTTCGGCAACGACTGCTGGCTGTACGACCGTTCCTACCTGAAGATGCGCGAACTCTCCGTGCGGTATGACGTCCCTCAGACCCTCGTTGACAGACTCAACATCGGTCTCCGCAACGTCAGCGTGGCCTTCGTCGCCACGAACCCCTGGCTGATCTACTCCGCCGCCCCGAACCTGGATCCTTCCGAACTCGGCGGTGCCTCCTACAACTTCCTCGAAGGCGGTCAGGCTATCTCCACCCGCACCTTTGGTATCACGCTGAAGGCTTCCTTCGGCGAACGTTCCCGTCGCTAATTCATGGTCAATTTAAATCAGGAGAATGTATATGAAAAAGATATATGCCCTTTTGACCTCTGCCATGGTCGCCGTCCTGCTGGTCGGCTGCGCCAAGATCCACGATTTCGGTGACATCAACAAGAGCCCGAACTCTCCGTCTACGCCGTACACGAACTACATGTTCACCCAGTCGCAGAGATATTTCTACTACTTCATCACGGGTAACGCCACCAATGCGTACGACCCCTGGCAGCAGCAGTGGAACGGTTATCTTGCCGAGTGCAAGAACAACCAGTACGGCCCGCTGGGCACCACGACGAACTACAGCGGTGGCAATACGATGTACCTGCAGCCGCTCAAGAACCTCCACTACATCATCGAGATGAACGAGGATCCCGAGCAGAAGGACCTTCCGAACGTTGCCGTGCTCGGCACGTCCGCCAACCAGATCGCGGCCGCGAAGACCCTCATGGGTTTCTACTTCATGACGCTGTCCGATATCTATGGACCGATCGTTGTCAGCGAGGCTTTCAAGGGTTCTTCCGAGGATAACTGGTATCCGAAGTACGACTCCCAGCAGGAGGTTTACAAGTTCATCGACGAATCCCTGAGCGAAGCCTACGGCCAGTTCGACGAAAGCGGTTCCCTGGACGGCACGGCCGACGCCAGTTTCGGCGGCGACATCGCCAAGTGGAAGAAGTTCAACGCCTCCCTCCGCATGCTCGCGGCCATCAAACTCTGTGACGTGGACGCCGCCACCGGTAAGGCCCGCTTCGCCAAGGCTTATTCCCAGGGTGGCATGACCGCCACGGAAGACGGCCTCTTCCACAAGCACGACGACCTGAACTGGAATATGATGTACTACTGGTGCAACCCGGATTATGCCGGTGCCGGTTTCGGCATGGCTCCGAACATGTACATCGTGGATCAGATGAAGGCTTTCAAGGATCCCCGCATGTTCAAGTATTTCGACATCGAAGGATACAAGGGTCCCCGCGATCCGGAGAAGTTCCCGCGTGATTCTTACGAGTCCTTCTATGGTGTTCCGTTCGGCCTGGAAAGCAATACGGCCGTGAATGCCTGGACGACTGTCTGCTGCTCCATCAACAGCAACATGATCGCCATGGACGCCACCCTGCCTGTGATCACCACCGCCCGTGTCCTCTTCACCGAGGCCGAGGCCGCTGTCCGCGGCTGGATCTCCGCCGACGCGAAGACCCTCTACGAGGCCGGTATCAAGTCCTCCTTCGAGCAGTGGGGTGCTGAAGGCGCCGACGCTTACATCGCCAGCCCGGAAGTCGCCTACAATGCTTCCAAGGGTCTTGAGCAGATTGCCATCCAGCGCTGGGTCGCCGGTTACCTCTCCGACGGTATCGAGGCCTGGTCCGACTGGCGCCGCCTGGATATCCCGAAGATGTTTGTCGGTCCCGAGGCAGTTACGCAGGGCAACAAGCACTTCCCGTATCGTCTCGCTTTCTACAGTGGTCACGATCCCGAGTTGAACACCGAGAACTACACTGCGGCCCTCAAGGATCTCCGTGGTGAAGGTGACAACGTGAACAGCCGCGTCTGGTGGGATGTCAATCCCAACACGGAAGGTGTCATTCCTGCCGACAAGTGCGTTCCTCCCGCACTCTAAACTTCAGACTATGAAATGAATTCGGGCGGCCCATCCGGGTCGCCCGATTTTTAAGATTCTTTCGCTTCGTTCAGAATGACGATACGGAATCTCCCTACTCGCTGAAACGAGCCTTCAGATATTCGCGGTTCAGCCGCGCGATATGGTCGATGGTGACATGTTTCGGGCACTCCATCTCGCAGGCGCGGGTGTTCGTGCAGTTGCCGAAACCGAGTTCGTCCATCTTGGCGACCATGGCGCGGGCGCGGCGGGCGGCTTCCGGCTTGCCCTGCGGGAGCAGGGCGAGGGAACTGACGCGAGCGGCCACGAAGAGCATCGCAGAACCGTTCTTACAGGTGGCTACGCAGGCACCGCAACCGACGCAGGCGGCGGCGTCCATCGACAGTTCCGCATCGTCGTGCGGGATGAGGATGGTGTTCGCATCCTGGGCGGCGCCGGTGCGGACGGAGATGAATCCGCCGGCCTGGAGGATCTTGTCGAAGGCCTGACGGTCCACGACCAGGTCCTTGATCACCGGGAAGGCGGCGCTCCGCCAAGGCTCCACGGTGATGGTGGCGCCGGGCTTGAAATGACGCATGAACAACTGGCAGGTGGTCACCTGGTCGTCCGGACCATGGGCGCGGCCGTCCACATACAGGGAGCAGGCACCGCAGATACCCTCGCGGCAGTCGTGGTCGAAGGCGATGGGTTCCACGCCCTTTCGGATGAGTTGGTCATTCAGGATGTCCAGCATCTCCAGGAAGGAGGCATCCTCCTCCACGTCGGTGACATGATAGGTCTCGAAGTGACCCTTCGCTTTGGCGTTCTTCTGACGCCATACTTTCACGTTATATTCCATAATCGTCGTTAGTCTTTATAGTTACGGGTCGCTATCTTGATGTTCTCATACTTGAGCGGCTCCTTGTGGAGTTCGGGTTCGACACCTTCGCCCTTGTACTCCCAGGCACCCACGTACATGAAGTTCTCGTCGTCGCGCTTGGTCTCGCCTTCCTCCGTCTGCATTTCCTCGCGGAAATGGCCGCCGCAGGATTCCCTGCGGTTCAGGGCGTCGCGGGCCATCAGTTCGCCGATGTCGAAGAAATCCACCAGCCGGAGGGCTTTCTCCAGTTCCTGGTTGAATTCCTCGTTCGTGCCGGGGACGCGGACCGTCTTCCAGAATTCCTTGCGGAGTTCCTTGATTTCCGCGATGCCCTTCTTCAGGCCTTCCTCGTTGCGGGCCATGCCCACATATTCCCACATGATGTGGCCGAGTTTCTTATGGATGCTGTCCACGGTCTCGGTACCCTTGACCGCCAGGATCTTCTGGATCCGGTCGATGACGTTCTTTTCGGCCTCGGCGAATTCAGGGGCGTTGATGTCGGTCTTGGGCTCCGCAAACTTGTGGGAGAGATAGTCACCGATGGTGTAGGGGAGGA
>JAEEGH010006376.1_pt1 | contig 28958 bp, 25 predicted proteins | sample 9134181 | NCBI WGS metagenome assembly JAEEGH01 (sample SAMN16246544, study PRJNA631951) | gut metagenome | biome: gut microbiome; feature: rumen; material: DP-attached | host: Bos | place: Iran: Karaj | collected 2018-10 | reverse complement strand
GGATGCGCCCGAGCGTCACGCGATCAAACTCATGAACCCGATCAATATCGATCTTTCGCTGATGCGTACGACACTCGCGCCTCAGATGATCGCAGCGATCGCTAGAAACCAGAAGAGAGGCATCCTTTCCGGACGTATCTACGAGCTGGGCAACAGATTCATAGCGAAGGACCTTCCTCTTACAGATTATCCCGATGAAAGAGAGACGATCTGCATCGGTATTTTCGGCGAGAATGAGGATTTCTTCACGCTGAAGGGTATCGTTGACGTCGTTGCCGACGCGCTGGACATCAGCTTCAGATACGAGGCTTCGACAAAGTCCTTCCTGCATCCTTACAGGACGGCAGCTGTACTCTGTGACGGCGAGGAAGTCGGATATCTCGGTCAGATCCTGTACGAGATCCAGGATGAGACAGACATGCGCGTTCCCGCATACATCGCTGAGATCGACCTTAAGGCCCTGTCGAAGTACTACGGCAAGAAGCGCACATTCACGCCTCTTCCGAAGTTCCCCGAGCAGAAGAGAGACCTCTGCTTCGTAATGGACAAGAAGATAACCTGCGCTCAGATCGAGGATTCCGTAAAGGCTTCCTGCGAATATATTACTTCGATCGAACTGTTTGACATCTATGAAGGCGAGCAGCTCGGCCTCGATAAGAAGAGCATGGCGTTCTCGCTCGTATTCACACCTAAGGACGAGGAGCTCACCGACGCGGTCATCGATTCGTTCGTCGCAAAGATCCTCGATGATCTCGGCGCGAAGTACGGTGTAACGCTGAGGGCATAAAAAAACCGGTTGACATTTCATCCGTAAATGGATATTATATCTTCGTATGTGTTTGATGAAGCGTCCGTGTCCGGATTCATCTGACATTCGTCATCAAAATGAATTAGAAATATAAGTTCGGGAGGTGAAAACAAAACATGGCAAACATCAAATCCGCAAAGAAGAGGATCAAGGTTATCGAGACCAAGACCTTAAGAAATAAGATGATCAAGTCTAAGGCTAAGACCTTATCAAAGAAGGTTCTTGCTGCTGTGGCTGCCGGCAGCAAGGATGATGCGAAGGCTGCTTTCAAGGAGGCTGCCCAGTATCTTGATAAGTCCGCTGCTAAGGGTGTATACCACAAGAACACAGTTGCCCGCAAGATCTCAAATCTTCAGAAGGCTGTTAACACTCTTTAATTTCAGACTTTATTTGGGGAGTATCGCTCGGCGGTACTCCTTTTATTTTTTGTGAATTTAATGTGAAAAACACACATAATTCTTGCACCGAAATTCGCAATACAGTATAATACTTTACTATAGTGGCAAAATATGTATTTATAAGGATTTTTTAGTGTATGGACAAAAAAACAATAGCAATCATCGGTGCGGTTAACATCGATATTCTGGGGACTTCCGAGGTCCAGCCGGTCCTCCACGATTCCAATCCCGGAAACGTCAATATTTCCTTCGGAGGGGTCGGCAGAAATATCGCTGAGAACCTCTGCCATCTGGGATTTGCGACCGAGATGATCACGACTCTGGCGGAGGACGATTTCTCCAGACAGATTGTCGAGGCAGGACAGAAGATAGGCATCGGTTTTTCCCATTCGATGATCGTCCCCGGGGCTTCTTGCTCCACCTACATAAGCGTGAACAGCGACAACAAGGACATGCTTGTGGCTATCAATGACATGAAGATCTGTGACAGGATGACGATCGATTTCATCCGCACCCAGATCGATTTCATCAATTCCTGCGACATAGCGGTGTGCGACACCAATATGCCCGCAAATGTGCTGAGATACCTGGCTGAGAACTGCACGATCCCGCTGGCCGTAGATCCCGTATCCATGATCAAGGCACTCAAACTGCAGAACATCATCGGACGCTTTACGATCATCAAACCCAATGTGTTCGAGAGTGAATTCATGACCGGCATCAAAGCCGAAAACGACCTCGCGCTCAAGCAGAACGCCGATTTCTATCACAGCCTCGGCGTTAAATATGTATTCATCTCGCTCGCGGAGAAAGGCTGCTTTTTCTCGGACGGTGAGAAATGCGGCATCATGCCGATCTGCTCACAGTATCAGCTGGTCAACGCGTCCGGCTGCGGTGATGCCTTTGTCGCCGCGGTAGTATGGCAGTATCTGAAAGGCGGCACGGTAGAGCAGATGGCAAAAGCCGGTGTCTGCGCGGCGAGCGTATGCGGCAACTCCAAAGACACCGTCTGCCCGGACATTAACGAAGAACTGCTTTGTAAGCTTATGAAAAACTGAGCCCGGCATGTAACAAGCCAACAATAAAGGATATAGAATATTTAATAAACCAACAATAAAAGATATAGAATATTTGAAAAAGACAGGAGTATGTACTATGAAACTTGAAGATTTCCTTTCCGTATCGGAAGAAGTAAAGGCGGCTCTGGCCGCAAACAAGCCCGTTGTGGCTCTCGAATCGACAATTATCTCGCACGGTATGCCTTATCCCAAGAACGTTGAGACCGCTCTTAACGTTGAAAAGATCGTCAGGGAAAACGGATGTGTACCCGCTACCGTTGCGGTTATCAAGGGTAAGATCACGGTCGGTATCTCGCCCGATGAGATCGAATATCTCGGCAAAAAGGGTACCGCAGTACATAAGGCCAGCAGACGCGACCTTGCGGCATTATGCGCAAAGGGTGAGGACGGCGCTACTACCGTTGCCACTACAATGATCGCGGCAGCCATGGCAGGCGTTAAGGTATTCGCGACCGGCGGCGTAGGCGGAGTTCACCGCGGCGCCGAAGTTACGATGGATATCAGCGCAGATCTCGAAGAGCTGGCGATGACCAATGTGCTCGTTGTTTGCGCGGGATGCAAGTCGATACTTGACCTCGGCCTCACACTCGAGTATCTTGAGACAAAGGGCGTTCCCGTTATCGGTTACGGCACAGAGGAGCTGCCCGCATTCTATACCAGGAAATCGGGACTTAAGGTCGATTACGAGCTCGACACACCCGAAGAGGTTGCGAAAGTATTCTGTGTTAAGGAGACCTGCGGCTTAAAGGGCGGCATGCTCGTTGCCAATCCCATCCCCGAGGAGTACTCGATGGATGCCGATTTCATCAACAAAAACATCGACGAGGCTATCGAGGAGTGCAAGAGACTCGGCATCAAGGGCAAGGAGACCACACCTTTCCTGCTCGACAAGATCCAGAAACTTACCGGCGGATCTTCTCTTGAAGCAAACATCCAGCTGGTTTACAATAATGTGAGACTCGGATGCGCCATCTCAAAGGCCATCTGCGATATGAAATAAATTTAATCAAATTATTGGGGGACGGTATGAAGATTTCCGATGCGCTTAAAGAAAGAATGACATTTTCCTTCGAGATATTTCCGCCCAAGGAGGATAAGCCTCTCGAGCCTCTTACGGAGGTACTCGGCAAGCTCAAACGCTTCAATCCCGATTTTATCAGCTGCACGTACGGCGCAGGCGGTACAAACAGGGGCAGGAGCCTTGAAATCTGCGACATTATCCTGAAAAAGGGCATGGAATGCCTTACCAATTTTACCTGCATCGGCAACGACAGGGAAAGTATCGTCCGTTTTATCAGTGAATACGAAAAGATCGGCGTAGAGAACATCATGGCCCTGCGCGGTGATTTCCCGCCCGGAACCGATCAGACGAACGGTGATTTCGAGCATGCCGACGCACTTATCGCTTTCCTAAAAAAGGAGTTCCCGAAGATGGGCATCGGATGCGCATGCTATCCCGAAGTCCATATCAAATGCGGTTCTCTCGAGCAGGACATCGCTCATCTGAAGATCAAGCAGAACAACGGAGCGGAGTTCGCGATCAGCCAGCTCTGCTTTGACGTCGATGAGTTCTCGAGATGGCTCGAAAAGGCCAGGAGAGCAGGCATCACGATACCGATCATCGCAGGCATCATGCCGGTGCTGACGGCTCCCGGATGCACCAGAATGACTCTTTCGAACGGCTGCTCGATACCTAAGGAGCTCGCGAGGATCCTCGGAAAATACAGCGATTCTCCCGAAGACTTCAAAAAAGCCGGCAAGGAGTACACGGTCGAGCTGCTCTACAAGTATATCAACGCCGGATTCAACGGCATGCATATATTCACGCTCAACAAATACGACGATGTGGCGGAGATAGTCAATATGTCGGGTATCCGCCTGGAATCGAGTATTCATGAATAAAAAAGACATGAGGACCAAGCTCGGGAACCTCAGGAAATCGCTTTCCGACACCGAGATTTCGGTATTTACCGAGCAGATCCTCGACAGGGTCGTCAAATCCGACGAATATAAGAACGCCGAAGAGATATTCATCTATGTGAACTGCAAGCAGGAGGTCCCGACGCTTCCCCTGATCAGGCACGCGCTCGAGAAAGGCAAGAAAGTGGCCGTTCCGCGCGTGGAAGGCGAAAAGATGGAGTTCTATTACATCGGCGAGGTGGAAGACCTGGAGCCCGGATATATGGGCATTTTTGAGCCTGTTATCGCGAATGTCGCGGAGGCAAAGGAAGCACTCATGATTCTTCCCGCGCTCGCGTTCGACAGTAATTTCTACAGGCTCGGCTACGGCGGAGGCTATTACGACAGATACATAAACGAGCATCCGAAGAGCAGATTCACGAAAATGGGACTTGCCTACAATTTCCAGTACATGCGCCATAATTACATCGACGCGGAATGGTATGACAGGCAGGTGGATGTTATAGTAACACCCGACAGATTATACAGAAGGACTTAAAGCCATGTCCGATTTTAAAAATGACCTTAGGCTGCTGGACGATATCGACCTCTATGTGCTCGATATGGACGGCACGTTTTATCTGAGCGAGGATATAATCCCGGGCTCGCTCGAGTTTTTGCGGGCGGTCGAGGAGTGCGGAAAAAAATGGATGTTCTTTACGAACAATTCCTCGAAGGACAAGAGTCTGTACATTAAAAAGCTCGCGAAAATGGGCTGTGATGTGACCGAAGATATGATATTTACTTCCGGTGATATCATGATCGAGTTCCTGAAGAATGAGAGACCGGGTAAGTCCGTGTTTGTAATGGGCACTCCGCCTCTGGTCGAGAGTTTCGAAAAAGCCGGGATCGAGGTAAGACAGGAGCCTGAATCAAAGGCGGATATCGTCGTTGTGGCATTTGATATGACGCTGACTTACGAGAAACTCGAGCACGCCTGTACGCTGATACGTGAGGACGCCGAATATCTGGCCACTCATCCCGATATCAACTGTCCTGTCAGCGGCGGTTTTATCCCCGACTGCGGCGCATTTATTGCCGCTATAAATCTCTCCACAGGCAGGACTCCGAGGATCACGGGCAAGCCTTATCCCGAGACTCCGGCGATGATATCCTCAGTTACGGGAGTACCGACCGGCAGGATAGCTTTTGTCGGCGACAGGCTCTATACAGATGTCGCATGCGGAGTCAAAAACGGCGCAAAGGGCATACTGGTACTCTCGGGTGAGACGCTGATCGGAGACGTTCCGGCATCCGATGTGCAGCCTGACCTGATATTTGACAGGATATACGATATCGGCCGTGAATTGCTCAAACGTAAGGAGGTAATGTGATATATGTTTAATCCCATGAATATTTATTATCACTTCATCACCATAACCAGGCACCGCCACGCGGTCATCCGGCACTGTTTCAAGGCAGGCATCCCGCTGCAGGGACTGTTCCATGACCTCTCAAAGTACAGCCCGAGGGAGTTTGTTTACGGCGTTAAGTACTACAGGGGCGACAGGAGCCCGAATGTAGGCGAACGTGAGGATTACGGCTATTCCAATGCCTGGATGCATCATAAGGGCAGAAACAGGCATCATTTTGAGTACTGGAACGATTATAATCTTGAGCTGGAAAAGGCAGCACCGGTTAAAATGCCTTTGAAATACGTGGTTGAGATGTTCTGTGACCGTGTCGCGGCCAGCAAGATATATCTCGGCGACAAATACAATGACGGCGCGCCGTTTGAGTATTTCGACGGCGGCAGACAGAAGAGGACCATCCATAAGGAGACCAGCGATTTCCTCGAAAAGCTGCTCGTAATGCTGCGCGATAAGGGCGAAGAGAAAACCTTCTGCTATCTGAGGCATTACTATCTGACACACAAAGATTATTAAATCAAATAAAGGAAAAGGAAAGCAACGGATTATGGAACTTATCAAGAACGGAGGCTGGCTTTCTAAAGGAAAGCTGTATTTCGACGATGAGGCGGGACGCGCCGGATTTAAGAGCGCTACCGGCCTCGATCCCGATTCGGCGAAGAAAGCCGGCAAAGACGCGACCATCGCATGGTCCATTCTCTCGGATCACAATACTTCGGGAGACGATTCGCACCTCAAGATCAAATTCGACAAGATCACATCTCATGACATCACTTATGTCGGGATCATCCAGACGGCCCGCGCCAGCGGTCTTAAGGAGTTCCCGATTCCCTATGTTCTGACGAACTGCCATAATTCTCTGTGCGCGGTAGGCGGAACTATCAACGAAGACGACCATTTCTTCGGTCTTTCCTGCGCCGAGAAGTTCGGAGGCATCTATGTTCCTCCCCATCTGGCGGTTATCCATCAGTATGCGCGTGAGATGCTCGCAGGCTGCGGCAGGATGATCCTCGGCTCGGATTCCCATACGAGATACGGTGCCCTGGGCACGATGGCAGTGGGCGAGGGCGGAGGAGAGCTCGCAAAGCAGCTCCTCGGCAAGACCTATGATGTGGCACGTCCCGATGTAGTCGCGGTATATCTGACAGGCAAGCCTTCATACGGCGTAGGACCTCAGGATGTTGCACTGGCCCTGATCGCCGCTACTTTTGACAACGGATTTGTAAAGAACAAGGTCATGGAGTTCGTAGGTCCCGGCGTTGCGGGACTGTCTGCCGATTTCAGGATCGGCATCGATGTCATGACTACCGAGACTACATGTCTGTCCTCGATCTGGAGCACAGATTCGAAGATCGCCGAGTGGTTCGATATCCACGGACGCAGCGAAGAGTACAAAGAGCTCGCTCCCGGCGAGAACGCTTATTACGATTCGATAATCTGCCTCGATCTGTCCGAGATCAGGCCCATGATCGCTATGCCTTTCCATCCTTCGAAGGCTTATCCTATTGCAGATGTTAAGGCGGACCTGTCTCGCTATATCAGCGAGTGCGAGCAGCGCGCGAAGGTCAGCTTCGGCGATAAGATCGAGTATTCGCTCAAGGACAATATCATCGACGGCAAGCTGTTCGTCGACCAGGGTATCATCGCCGGCTGCGCGGGCGGCGGATATGAGAATATCTGTGACGCGGCGGACATCCTGTACGGCGCCGATACCGGCAACGGCAGGTTCTCACTCAGCATTTATCCCGCTTCACAGCCTATTTACATGGAGCTGGTACGCAACGGAAGAGCAGCCGATCTGCTGGCTGCGGGCGCCGTTATCAAAACAGCTTTCTGCGGTCCCTGCTTCGGTGCGGGCGACACTCCCGCGAACAACGCGTTCTCGATCAGACACTCGACGCGTAACTTCCCGAACCGTGAGGGCTCAAAGGTTCAGAACGGTCAGGTTGCTTCCGTTGCGCTCATGGATGCGAGATCGATCGCCGCGACCGCAGCGAACAAGGGCTTCCTTACAGGTGCGGACGAGCTCGAGGGCATCGATTTCTCGAGGCCGAAGTATTTCTTCGACGGCTCCATCTACAAAAAGCGCGTTCTCGACGCATGGGGCAAACCTTCTCCCGAGAAAGAGATCAAGTTCGGTCCCAATATCAAGGACTGGCCCGAGATGCAGGAGCTCAAGGACGATCTCATAGTTAAGTGCGTAAGCGAGATCCACGATCCCGTAACGACAACAGACGAGCTGATCCCTTCGGGCGAGACCTCATCATACCGTTCGAATCCTTTGGGACTCGCGGAGTTCACACTTTCGCGCAAGGACCCCGAGTACGTGGGCGAAGCCAAAAAGGTCAGAGAGCTCTCAAAGGCATATTCAGCGAAGAAGGGCGATGTAAGTCTTGACGCGTCCGTCGCGGAAGAGTTTGACCGTGTGATCAAGCAGCTGAATGACGCACAGGTTAACTTTGTTCCGGAGAATACCTCGATCGGCAGCACGATATACGCAGTCAAGCCCGGCGACGGATCGGCTCGCGAACAGGCCGCATCCTGTCAGAAGGTGCTCGGCGCATGGGCAAATATCGCTAAAGAGTACGCTACCAAGCGTTATCGTTCGAACCTGATCAACTGGGGCATGCTGCCTTTCCTCTATGACGGCGACGAGGTTAAAAAAGGCGATTACATCTACATCCCCGGCATCAGAAAGGCCGTGGAAGAGAAACAGTCCGAGATAACCGCATGTGTTGTAAAGCCCGGCGGCATATCGAAGATCACGCTCAGACTCGGCGAACTGACCGATGATGAGAGACAGATCATTCTGGACGGATGTCTGATCAATTACTACAAGCATTAAAGCGTAAAGTAATTTACTTTACATAAATCTAATTTGTGCCGAGGCACGGAACGGAGAATTATGGACAAGATCCGCATGACTACGCCCCTTGTCGAGATGGACGGGGACGAAATGACCAGAGTTATCTGGAAGATGATAAAGGACGAGCTGCTGCTGCCTTTTATAGACCTTAAGACAGAGTACTACGATCTCGGTCTCGAAGAGAGAGACAAGACTGACGACAGGGTAACGGTTGAATCGGCCGAAGCCATCAAGAAATACGGCGTAGGCGTTAAGTGCGCGACTATCACTCCCAATGCCGCGAGAGTTAAGGAATACAACTTAAAACAAATGTGGAAGAGCCCCAACGGCACGATCCGCGCGATCCTCGACGGAACCGTCTTCCGCGCGCCCATTCTGGTCAAGGGCATCGATCCCCATATCTCACACTGGAAAAAGCCCATTACGATCGCCAGACACGCGTACGGCGACGTATATAAGGCGAGCGAGATGAAGATCGACGGACCCGGAAAGGCAGAGCTGGTATTTACCGACGCGAACGGGAAAGAGACCCGCACCCTGATCCACGAATTCAAGGGCCCCGGCGTTATCCAGGGCATGCATAACCTCGACAAGTCAATCGAGAGCTTTGCGAGAAGCTGCTTTAACTTCGCGCTCGATACAAAGCAGGACCTCTGGTTCGCTTCAAAGGATACCATCTCGAAGACCTACGATCACAGGTTCAAGGATATTTTCGCCGAGATCTACGAGAACGAGTATAAGTCTAAGTTCGAGGCCGCAGGCATCACTTACCTCTACACGCTGATAGACGACGTAGTCGCGCGAGTTATCAGGTCGGACGGCGGATTCATCTGGGCCTGCAAGAACTATGACGGTGACGTGATGAGCGATATGCTCGCGACCGCTTTCGGATCTCTGGGCATGATGACTTCGGTGCTCGTTTCACCCGACGGGAAATACGAGTACGAAGCCGCGCACGGCACGGTTCAGAGGCATTACTACATGCATCGTGAGGGGAAAGCCACATCGACCAACTCGGTGGCTACGATATACGCATGGACGGGTGCCTTAAGGAAGAGAGGAGAACTCGACGGGATAAAGGAACTCGCGGATTTCGCGGATAAGCTCGACAAAGCCGTTATCGACACCATCGAGAGCGGCGTGATGACAGGCGATCTGGCATCGATATCGACGCTTCCCGGAGCGCACAAGGTTGAGACGCTCGAGTTCATTAAGGCGATCCGCTCCAATCTTGAAAAAAACTTTGATCATTAAATACACATTGGGGGACGTGATAATCAGCGTTCCCCTTTTATTATACTTTCTTAATCGATTTTTAATTGAAACACGCGTGCTGTTCTGCTAAACTCGACAAAGGTTGATAAAGTAAGCACAAAAAGGAATCATTATCATGCTCAGGTTAAAAAACATCGTAAAGGAATATGTTGTCGGCGACGAAAAAGTGCCGGCACTTAAGGGCGTCAGCCTCGAATTCAGGGAGAACGAGTTCGTCTCGATCCTCGGACCTTCGGGCTGCGGCAAGACAACGCTTCTTAACATCATCGGAGGACTGGATAAATATACCAGCGGCGATCTGATCATCAACGGCATTTCGACTAAGCTCTACAAGGACAGAAACTGGGATTCATACCGCAATCACAGCATCGGTTTCGTGTTCCAGAGCTATAATCTGATCCCTCATCAGACCGTTCTGGCAAATGTTGAGCTCGCGCTTACGTTAAGCGGCGTATCCCGCAGGGAAAGACGCAAAAGAGCGGTTGAAGCTCTCGAAAAGGTCGGCTTAAAGGATCAGATCCGCAAAAAGCCCAATCAGCTTTCGGGCGGACAGATGCAGCGTGTGGCTATCGCCCGTGCGCTCGTAAATGACCCCGACATACTGCTCGCGGATGAGCCTACCGGAGCGCTCGATACAGCCACTTCGGCGCAGATCATGGATATACTTTCCGAGATCGCCGAGGACAAGCTCGTTATCATGGTTACGCATAACCCCGAGCTCGCACAGATCTATTCGACGCGCATCATAAAGCTCCTGGACGGTGAGATACAGTCCGATTCGATGCCGGTTACGCCTGAAGAGATCAAAGCCGATGAGGAAAAGGCCGAGGCTTTCGAGAAGATGACAAAGCAGGAGAGGAAGGCCATGATGCCTCCGAAGACCTCGATGTCACTGGCTACCGCGCTTACTCTGTCACTCAACAACCTGATGACCAAAAAGGCCCGGACGCTGCTCACAGCGTTTGCCGGAAGTATCGGTATCATAGGCATAGCGCTCATACTGTCGCTGTCAAACGGTGTACAGCAGTATATCGACCGTGTACAGGAAGATACGCTCTCGAGCTATCCGATCACGATAGAGCGTTCGACCATTGATATGACTTCGTTTATGTCATCGATGGCAAAAAACGCGAATAACGTCGAGGAGCATACCGACAACAGGATATATACAAATCGCATCATGACCGGCTTTATGGAGCTGATGGTCAATGAAGTGACGACAAACAACCTGGCGGATTTCAAGAAATATATAGAGGCCAACAGGGCAAGATTCGAAGAGCTGACCACGGATATCCATTACGGATATTCGACGAGGATGAACATATACAAGGCCGATATCGAAAACGGCATATATCAGGTCAATCCCGGCCAGGTATTCTCAATGATGGGCATGCGCGGATCTTCATCGCGTATGAGCTTTGTCAATTCCGAAGTATGGCAGCGCCTCATCAACAACGATAAGCTGCTCGAGCAGCAGTACAGCGTCGTATACGGCCGCATGCCGCAGGCTTACAATGAAGTCGTCCTGATCGTGAGCGGCAACAACGAAGTCACGGACTATACGCTGTATTCGCTCGGTGTGCTCGACAGCGCCGAACTCGGCGACACTCTCGGCAAGATGATACGTGGCGAGGAAGCCGAATGGCCCGAACCCAAGAGCTATTCATACGATGAGCTCTGCGGACTCAAATTCAAGCTCATGCTCAATTCCGACTACTACGCGAAGGAAAACGGCGTATGGGTCGATAAGTCCCAGGATGAGATCTATATGATGAACGCACTCGACAAAGCCGAGACGATCAGCATAGTCGGCATATTAAAGTCCGAGTCGGAGGCTGCGCAGAACGGTTTGGCCGGAACCATCGGTTACAGGACTGATCTTATGGAGCATCTGATCGATGCGGTCAACAATTCCGAGATCGTCCGCGAACAGAAGGCTAATCCCGATGTAGATATATTTACCGGCATCAGTTTTGAGCCCGAAGAGACCGAAGCCCTCACATGGGAAAAGCTTAACGCATATATCGCATCGCTCCCCGAGGAGGAAAAGCTAAGGACCGAGGCTTCGATTCAGCAGATGCGCGATTACGGAATGACCGATGACAAGATCCTCGAAGCATTCTCATCGATGTTCGAGCCGCAGAAAACGGAGGCGACATACGAGGATAACTTAAGAAAGATGGGCGTATCCGATCCCGACGATCCTTCGACGATCAATCTTTATCCAAAAGATTTCGAGGCAAAGGACGCGATCGCAGAGCTGATCGACGAATACAACCGCGATAAGGAAGAAGACGAGAAGATCACCTACACCGACCTTGTCGGGCTGATCATGTCGTCCGTTTCTACGATCATCAATGCCATCAGCTATATACTTATCGCGTTCGTCGCGATATCACTGGTCGTTTCATCGATCATGATCGGCATTATCACCTACATCTCGGTACTCGAGAGAACAAAGGAGATCGGTATCCTCCGCGCGATCGGCGCATCAAAGAAGGATATTTCGAGAGTATTCAATGCCGAAACACTTATCGTCGGCTTCACCGCGGGACTGCTGGGTATAGTCATCACATTCCTGCTGCTGATCCCGATCAATATCATAATCAAGCATTTCACCGACATCGGCGGTCTGGCCGTTCTGCCTTATATCGCGGGCGGAATACTGATACTTATCAGCATGCTGCTGACCTTTATCGCGGGACTGTTCCCTTCTAGGATAGCCGCGAAGAAGGATCCCGTGGTTGCGTTAAGGACCGAATGATAACTTCTTGAATTACATTCGCAATAAGTTTATAATAACTTTGAATGTGGATTTATTGGAGTGTATGATGTATTCAGGAAGAGATGAAGATTACTATGACCGCAGAGGCGAAGCCGAGCTACGGAGACAGTTCCGTCGCAGGCTTCGTCTTAAGCGGTTTTTGGCTGCTTTGATACTGCTGCTGGGCGCGGCACTTATATGTTTTTTGCTGTTTTTACTCGGAAAAGGCGTCGTTTCGCTGTTTAAGGGCGGCGGTTCGGGGTCGGAATACGTTGAGGAGGCTCCGGGAGTCAAACTCGAGGTCGTAGACAATATCTATACGCCCGAAGAACTGCTGAGGCTTTTCGGAAAACGGGCCGACGCCGATACTCCGGATAACGGCTCGGATAGCACTGATACCGGCACCGGGACTTCCGATGTGCCCGATGATACAGGCGCCGCGGCAGGGACCGAAAACGGTACCGATACAGGTTCTGACAGTACCGGCGAGCACCGTCTCGGGCTTATAGCCATCGACGCCGGACACGGCGGCATGGACAGCGGCACCTATAACGGTGATGTACTCGAGAAAAACATTAATCTTGCCATCGCGCTCGCGCTCAGGGATGAGCTGAAATCCCGCGGGTATTCGGTCTATATGACACGTGAGGACGACACATATGTCGGACTGCAGAAACGTGCAGAGATCGTAAATGCGCAGGACGGGGTGCTGGCATTTGTCAGCGTTCATCAGAATGCCGTTGATTCCGACAAAAATAAGATCTACGGCGTTGAGGCCTGGACCTATAAGCGCGACGGCTGCGGTGAGCTGGCGCAGATGGTCGTTGACCATGTTTGCGAAGTAACCGGAGCCAAGAACAGGGGCGCCGCGTTTAAGACTAATCTCGTAGTTACAAGCAAAACTACGATGCCCGCGGTTTTGGTGGAGTGCGGATTTCTCTCAAACGACGAGGAGTGCGCGAAGCTCAATTCCGAGGATTATCAAAAGCTTATTGCTCGCGGTATCGCCGATGCTATTGACGAATTTACCGCAAGTTATTATTGATACAGGAGGCGTTATATTATGACAAAAGTTGACATTTTTTCAGGCTTTCTCGGAGCGGGAAAGACAACACTGATCAAGAAGCTGATCTCCGAAGCGTTTAAGGGAGAAAAGCTCGTCCTGATCGAGAACGAGTTCGGCGAGATCGGTATCGACGGCGGATTCTTAAAGGACAGCGGCATCGAGATCACAGAGATGAATTCGGGCTGCATCTGCTGCACGCTGGTCGGTGATTTCGGCAGGGCTCTGGTCAAGGTCATGGAGCAGTTTAAGCCTGACCGCATCATCATCGAGCCTTCGGGCGTAGGCAAGCTTTCCGACGTTATCAAAGCCATCTCAGATGTTTCAGAAGAGGCCGGCATCACGGTCAATAACTTCATCGCGGTCGTTGACGCGGTTAAGTGCAAGATGTACATGAAGAACTTCGGCGAGTTCTTCAACAACCAGATCGAGTACGCCAAGACGATCATCTTAAGCCGCACGCAGAACTGCAGCGAGGCTAAGCTCGAAGAGGCCGTAAAGCTGATCCGTGAGCACAATGACAAAGCTGTTCTGGTTACCACTCCCTGGGATGAGATCACCGGCGAGACGATCCTTAAGGCTATGGAGGAGCATTCCGATTTCGAAGAGGAGCTGCTCGAAGCCGCAGGAATCTGCCCCGAGTGCGGACATCACCACGAGGAAGGCGAGGAGTGCTGCCACGATCATCACCATCACCATGATGACGATGACGATGAAGACGAGCACGATCATCATCATCACCATCACCACGACGATGATGATGACGACGATGACGAGCACGAGCATCACCATCATCACCACCACGATGACGATGATGACGACGATGAAGATGAGCATGAGCATCATCACCACGATCATGATCACGAGCATGAGGGCGAGAGCTGCGGCTGCGGTCATCACCATCACCATCATCACGGCCATGACGCGGATGAGGTATTTACGAGCGTCGGCATCGAGACTTCAAAGAAGTACACAAAGGATGACATCATGAACGCGCTCGAGCAGCTCGACAAGGCCGAGTACGGCGTTATTCTCCGCGCGAAGGGTATTGTCGCAGGCGCGGATGGCGAATGGCTGCATTTCGATTACACTCCCGGCGAGCCCGAGGTTCGTACAGGTTCCGCGGACGTTATCGGAAAGATCTGCGTAATCGGCAGCCAGATCAGCGAAGACAAGATCAAAGCATTATTCTAATCAGACTTAAAAGGCAAAATTATGGATATACCCGTTTATCTGGTCAACGGATTCTTAGAGTCCGGCAAGACCACATTTATCAGAACAACACTTGAGGATCCCGAGTTCGTCGGGAAGAATCATCTGCTGCTCATCATCTGCGAAGAGGGCATCGAAGAATATGATGTCGATTCTCTCGCGAAGAAAAATATCGACGTTGTGTTCGTTGAGGAGCAGGAGCAGCTTACAAAGGCTTATCTTGAAGAGCTGCAGTCAAAATACCGTCCGGACCAGATCATTTTCGAGCTGAACGGTGTCTGGAAAATGGAAGATTTCCTTGAACTCGACACTCCGAAGAACTGGGTCACCGTGCAGATCATCACGATGGTCAACGCGGAGACCTATCAGAACTACCTCAACAATATGCGCTCGATGATCATGGAGCACATAAAATACAGCGACACGATCATTTTCAACAGATGCACGACCGAAACCGACAGGCTGGCTATCAGACGCAGCATAAAGCCTCTGAACCGCAAGGCGCAGATCATTTATGAGACCGCCGACGGAATTGATCTCGGCAATGATTTTGAGGATCCGCTGCCGTTTGACGTCAATACAGACCCGATCGTTATCGAGGATGATGATTTCGGCCTTTGGTACATGGACGCGCTCGATTATCCCAAGAAATACGCGGGCAAGACGATCAGGTTCAAGGCTCAGTTCTACCATGATCCTTCGATGCCTCCCGGAGCCATCGTTCCGGGACGCTTCGCGATGCAGTGCTGTGCCAACGATATCGCTTTCATCGGTTTTATAAGCAAGTGCCAGTCATCGATGAAACCTTTTCTCGACAGCCACAACAACCGTGACTGGATCGATGTCGAGGCAAAGCTTAACGTCGAATTCCGCAGGGAATACAAGGGCAAGGGACCGGTTCTGTATATCACGTCGCTTAAGGACGCGCAGCCTGCGGAAGAGGATGTTGTTTACTTCACCTGACGCAAACTTGACGAATCGCGGGAAATTGATTAAAATAAATCAGTTAAGGTTTTAAATACTTTTTCTTCGAAAGAAAGAATGGAGGTCAAAGTGTTAAAGAGCATGACAGGTTTCGGCCGCTACGAGTCCGAGACCCCCGAGAGAAAGATCACGGTTGAGATGAAGGCGGTCAACCACCGCTACAACGAGCTTACGATCAAGATGCCCAAAAAGCTGAATTTCTTCGAGGCTTCTATCAGAAATCTCCTGAAGAATTACATCAGCCGCGGTAAGGTAGATGTTTACATCACCTACGAGGACTACAAGGACAAGAGTGCCTGCGTTAAGTACAACCAGGACATCGCGGAAGAGTATTTCAACAACATCAATAAGATGGCTGAATTCTTCCATGTGTCCAACGATATCAGCGCCGGCCAGCTGGCACGTTTCCCCGAGGTTTTTGAGATCGAGGAGCAGTCGGTTGACGAGGATGAGCTCTGGTCTTATCTCGAAGACGCGGTCAAACAGTGCGCTGAGAGCTTTGTAAAGACCCGTATCACCGAGGGCGAGCATCTGAAGAACGATCTGTGCGGCAAGCTTAACGGCATGCTCGGCTGGATCGATTTCATCGAGAAGCGTTCACCCGAGGTCGTTGACGAGTATCGCAACCGCTTGTACGCAAAGGTTTCCGAGCTGCTCGGCGACAACAAGAGCGATCAGAGCATTCTGGCCACCGAGATCACCGTTTACGCCGACAAGATCTGCGTGGACGAGGAGACCGTCAGACTTCGCGCTCATATCAAGAATATGATCGACACGCTCGAGGCTGCTGACAATGTCGGACGAAAGCTCGACTTTATCGCGCAGGAGATGAACCGCGAAGCAAATACCATTCTTTCGAAGTCAAGTGACCTGGAGATCACAAATACCGCTATCAACCTTAAGACAGAGATCGAAAAGGTCAGAGAGCAGATACAGAACATTGAATAAATCGATTTAAAGGAGAAACGATCACCATGATGCATCCGTCTTACAGTGAGCTCTATGAAGCTATCAACAAGGGCAAAGAGAACGCTGAGCCCATCGGCTCCAGCCGTTATTCGATCTGTGTCGCTACCGCAAAGCGCGCGAGACAGATAATCGACGGCGCAGAGTCTTATTCTACCGTTCCGAGCAATAAGCCTCTTTCGGTAGCTATCGATGAGATCTACACCGGCAAGGTTCAGATCCTCAGTGCCGATGAAAACTACGAGGTTGACACACCGCTCTACGCAGAAGACGAGAACTGATAATCTATGTCATACAACAACAAAGAAGATGATATCATCGTCTTTGACCCCTTTGATGACGAGGGATACGAAAAATGGCTGAAGGCCCGCCAGGAAGCGCAGAAAGCCGGTACTCCGACAGTTGATGAAACCCCGGAGCTGAGTAAGATCGAGTTTCCCGCAGATGAACCGGAGGCTGACGAAGCCGAAACGGTCAGGGATAAAACGGAGCGGTCGGCTGCGGAGACTGCAGCAAAAGCCGATAATCACGGTCACTCCGAAGCTTCTGTAAACAGCACCGTGCCGGACAAGACTCCGGATCCTGCAGAGAAGAAAAACGATGCCCCTGCCGGCGCTTCAGACAAAAAGGAGCTTACCCCTGCCGAGAAAAAGCGCAGACTGATCTTGACTATAACCGAGATCGCGGTATATCTGATCATGGCCGTTTTGATCATCAAACTGGTTCCGAAGTATGTTATGGAGCGTGTTTCGGTCGAGGGCGAATCGATGAAGGAGACGCTTCAGGACGGCGACCAGCTGATAGGAGAGAAGCTCTCGGTGCGTTTCAACAGCCTTAAGCGCTATGACATCATTTATTTTGCTCCGAAGGGGAATCATAAGTCCGTTGATTTCATTAAAAGGATAATCGGCATGCCCGGTGAGATGATCTATATCGTCGATTCCGTTGTCTATATCAACGGCAGGCCGCTTCAGGAGGATTTTGCGGCCGAGGATCAGTTTTTATCCTATACCGCAGCGAATCCCATATATCTGGGTGATGACGAGTACTTTGTCATGGGAGACAACCGCAACCACAGTACTGATTCCAGATCTTCTTCGGTCGGCATCGTACACGGTAAGGATATAGAGGGCAGAGCGGTATTCAGGCTCTGGCCGCTTTCGGGGTTTGGAAGAATTGACTAGAAATACTTTTTTTTAAGAGTTTTTTTTAGTGAATCTGTTAATTTATCCCAAAACTTTGTAAAAGGCTTGAATTTTTGAGGTCCACAAGCTAAAATGATTAAGGTTTGAAGTAAAAATACAAATTTTTACATAATTCTAGGAGGTTTTATATGGCTAACGTACGTGTTGCAATTAATGGTTTCGGCCGCATCGGTCGTCTTGCATTCAGACAGATGTTTGGTGCAGAAGGTTACGAGGTTGTTGCTATCAACGACTTAACTTCACCCAAGATGCTTGCTCATCTTCTTAAGTACGATTCCGCTCAGAAGCCCTACGCTCTGAAGGATAAGGTTACTTATAAGGATGCTGTTCTTGCTGAGGATGGCAAGACTGTTGTTACTCCCGGTTCCATCACCGTTGACGGCAAGGAGATCACTATCTATGCTTGCCCTAACGCAAAGGATCTTCCTTGGGGCGACCTCAAGGTTGACGTTGTTCTTGAGTGCACAGGTTTCTACACCAGCAAGGCTAAGGCTCAGGCTCATATCGATGCCGGCGCTCGTAAGGTTGTTATTTCCGCTCCTGCAGGAAACGACCTTCCTACCATCGTTTACAATGTAAACCACACTACTCTTAAGCCCGAAGATACCATCATTTCGGCTGCAAGCTGCACCACCAACTGCCTTGCTCCCATGGCTAAGGCTCTTAACGATCTCGCTGGCATCAAGTCCGGTATCATGACCACAGTTCATGCTTACACAGGCGATCAGATGATCCTTGACGGACCTCAGAGAAAGGGCGACCTTCGTCGTTCACGTGCAGGCGCTATCAACATCGTTCCCAACAGCACAGGTGCTGCAAAGGCTATCGGCCTTGTTATCCCTGAGCTCAACGGAAAGCTCATCGGTTCCGCTCAGCGTGTTCCTACCCCTACCGGTTCGACCACTATCCTCATCGCTGAGGTTGAGAAGGAAGTTACCAAGGAGCAGATCAACGAGTACATGAAGAGCGTTGCTAACGAGAGCTATGCTTACAACGAGGACGAGATCGTTTCTTCCGATATCGTAGGCAGCACCTTCGGTTCGATCTTCGATGCTACACAGACCATGGTTGGCAAGAACAATCTTGTACAGGTTGTTTCGTGGTATGATAACGAGAACAGCTATACCAGCCAGATGGTACGTACCATTAAGTACTTCTCGGAGTTAAAGTAATTTAAATAAATTACGCATATTAAGTAAGACCTTTAGAGGGTCCGGTCTGTTGGACCGGACCCTTTCTATCTTTAAAAAATACAATTGGAGGTATTTACTATGTCATTAAACAAGAAATCAGTTGACGATTTTAACGCAAAGGGCAAAAGAGTCCTTGTTCGCTGCGACTTCAACGTACCTTTAAAGAACGGCGAGATCACCGACGAGACCCGTATCGTTGCTGCGCTTCCTACCATTAAGAAGCTCATCGCTGATGGCGGCAAGGTTATCCTTTGCTCACATCTCGGCAAGGTTAAGGAAGGCCCCAATGAGAAGGAGAGCCTTGCTCCCGTAGCTAAGAGACTTTCCGAGAAGCTCGGCAAGGAAGTTAAGTTCATCGCTGATTACAACGTAACCGGTCCCGAGACCACTGCAGCTGTTAACGCTATGAACGAAGGCGATGTTATCCTTCTTCAGAATACCCGTTTCAGAATGGAAGAAGAGACCAAGCCCGCTAAGGCCGGCACAAAGTTCGCTGAGGAACTCGCAGATCTGTGCGATGATTACGTATGCGACGCTTTCGGTTCTTCACACCGCGCACATGCATCCGTTTCCGTAGTTACCGAGTACGTTCGCAAGAAGGGCGGCAACTGCGCAGTAGGATACCTTATGCAGAAGGAGATCAACTTCCTCGGCAATGCTGTTGAGAATCCCGTTCGTCCTTTCGTTGCCATCCTCGGCGGCGCTAAGGTAGCCGATAAGCTCAACGTTATCAACAACCTCCTCGAGAAGTGCGATACTCTCATCATCGGCGGCGGCATGGCATTCACCTTCCTCAAGGCTAAGGGCTATGAGATCGGTAAGTCACTCTGTGACGACGAGAAGATCGATTACTGCAAGGAAATGATGGATAAGGCAGCCAAGCTCGGCAAGAAGCTCCTTCTTCCCGTAGATACCGGTATCGCTTGCTGCTTCCCCGATCCCATCGACGGACCTGTAGATGTTAAGTATGTTGATTCCGATAAGATCCCTGCTGACATGGAAGGTCTCGATATCGGACCCAAGACCTGCGAGCTTTTCGCAGAGGCTGCTAAGACAGCTAAGACCGTTGTTTGGAACGGACCTATGGGCGTATTCGAGAATCCCACTCTTGCAAAGGGTACCATCGCTGTAGCTAAGGCTCTTGCAGAGACAGACGCTACCACGATCATCGGCGGCGGCGATTCCGCAGCAGCATGCAACCAGCTCGGATTTGCCGATAAGATGAGCCACATCTCTACAGGCGGCGGCGCTTCCCTTGAGTTCCTTGAGGGCAAGGAGCTTCCCGGCGTAGTAGCAGCGGACGACAAGTAATTCCGTGCGCAAAGCAGACGCCACTACAAGCTTGCTTGATAGTGGCGAAATGCTTTGATGCACAATAGGAATTACGCAAATATAAGGAGAATTAATAATATGGCTAGAAGAAGAATCATTGCCGGCAACTGGAAGATGAACAAGACTCCCAGCGAGGCAGTTGCACTTTGTGCAGAATTAAAGGACCTTGTAGTTAATGACGCTGTTGACGTTGTTTACTGCGTACCCGCTATCGACATCGTTCCCGTTGTTGAGGCCGTTAAGGGCACCAACGTACATGTAGGCGCTGAGAACTTCTACATCGAGGACAAGGGCGCTTTCACCGGCGAGATCTCAGCTCCCATGCTGAAAGACGCAGGCGTAGAGTACATCATCATCGGACATTCCGAGAGACGCGATATCTTCGGTGAGAATGATGTTCTGATCAACGCAAAGGTTAAGAAGGCATTTGCCGCAGGACTTAAGCCCATCCTTTGCTGCGGTGAATCACTGGCTCTTCGTAAGGCAGGCACTTACAAGGAGTGGATCGAGAGACAGATTACATGGGATCTGAGCGGCGTTACCGCTGACCAGGTTAAGAACCTTGTTATCGCTTACGAGCCCATCTGGGCTATCGGCACAGGCGAGACCGCTACCGCAGATCAGGCACAGGAAGTTTGCGGACTTATCCGTGAGCTCATCGCTAAGCTTTATGACGGCGCTACAGCTGAGGCAGTACGCATCCAGTACGGCGGATCGATGAATGCTGCTAATGCAGCTGAGCTGCTTTCAAAGCCCGACATTGATGGCGGACTCATCGGAGGCGCTTCATTAAAGCCCGATTTCGGCAAGATCGTAAACGCATAAGTTTCAGGAGTTTAAAGCCCCGGGTACCTTCGGTACCCGGGGCTTTTCAATGTTACGGTGCAGGCGGCAACGAGTAAAACTTCCCGGGACACGCTCTCGCTCCTTTTCGGACGCAGCGGTACATAAGCTCATGATGAAGAAAATGAGGACGATTCTTATGAACTTAAGAATCGTCCTTTTATTTTCTGAACTCATCATGAGCAAGTACCGGCGTCCTCAACGGGTCCCGGAAGTTTTCTCTGCGGCGCCTGCACCTCAATATGCGAAATAGTCTTGGTAGAAAAGTATGCTGAAAGCAAAAAAATAAAGGCTTGACAGGGTATGTCTAATGCGTTAGACTATAATTAGTCTAATCGGTTAGACATTCAGCGCATACATTTTTTTAAAGAAATGTATTAGAGAATTATTAGATAAAGTCTTTTAGGAGAAAAGCTATGGATACACCTAAGGTTTTTGAGAGCGAATATCGTTTTTGTCTAATCATGTGGGAGAATGAGCCGATCAGCTGTGCCGATATTGCGAAGTTATGTAAGGAGAAGCTCGGATGGAGCAGGACTACGACATACACGGTTATTAAGAGATTGGGAGAAAGAGGGGTTTTGTCCAGTGAGGGCTCGATCGTGAGATCGCTCGTGAGCAAGGAGGATGTTCAGGCGGCTGAGATGGATGAAATGATGGAGAAAACGTTTGAGGGGTCCGTTCCTGCATTTATTGCTGCATTTGCGAAAAGAGAGAAGCTGTCGGAGAAGGATATCGCCGAGATCAAGAATATCATCGGTATTTCGTAGGTCTTACAATAACAGTCAAAATATAAACCCGGATAAATTGTTTTATCATTTTAAATGAGGGAACACTATGGAAAACATATTCTTAAAAGTGGTTAATCTCAGCATCACTGCCATATGGCTTATATTGGCCGTGATTGTGCTGCGTCTCGTATTCAGAAAAGCACCCAAGTGGATATTCTGCGTGCTGTGGGGGCTGGTTGCGCTGCGTCTGATCATACCGGTCAGCTTTGAGAGCAGATTCAGCCTGATACCGAGCGCGGAGACACTGTCTGTAGACATGCTGGATTCCGATACTCTGAGATTCCATACCGGGATAGCATTTATAAATAGTCTTAATCCTAAACAGGATGACGGAAGTGAAATCGCTAGTGAGATATACGGTCAGAGCATCCAAGATGCAGATGCGAACTTGTCAGATACATATGATGTATCAGCCGGAACTGCTTTTGTCTCCGGAGAAAAAGATGTCAATTCAGATAGGACTGTCGGATCCACAAAAACTGTGAGAGAGCGCATAAAACTATTTTCAATCATCTGGATCGCAGGCATGATCATTATGATGTGTTATGCGCTCATCAGCTACATTCTCCTGAAGATCAGGCTCAGGACCGCCGTGTGTGAGGATGATTCAGAAAAGCAACGCGTATTCCGGAGTGAGCATATTCCCGATCCGTTTGTGCTCGGCATCATCCGTCCCTGCATTTATCTACCTTTTGCATTGAATGATGAAGACAAAATCTATGTTCTCGCGCATGAGGAGTCTCATATAAAACGCGGTGACCATATCTGGAAGTTCATGGGATTTTTGCTGCTTAGCATCTACTGGTTCAATCCTTTTCTCTGGATCGCGTATATCATGCTGTGCAACGATATCGAGTGTGCATGCGACGAGAAGGTTATAGCAACACTTGGTGAGAATGTGAGACAGTCTTATTCTATCGCTCTGCTGAATTCCAGTATGTCGATAACAAGCAGGCATATCATCGCGTGTCCCGTTGCATTTGGCGAGGTTTCGGTAAAGACCAGGATAAAGAATGTCATGAATTATAAAAAGCCGGTTTTCTGGATCGTTATAGCTGCTGCCGCTGTATGCATACTGCTTACGGTTTGCTTCCTGACAAACCCGGTAAAGAAGGAAAATTCAGTGGAGAATAATCAGATTTTTGATCCCGCTCAGTTTTCAAATGAAGAATTAACAGATCTTAGTATTTCCCAAAATGTATATGACCTGATCTCGGAAGACTGGAAAAGGAAAGAAACCATGGATGAGTTTCAGTTATTGGCATCGAGTCACATGTTCGGATTCTGCTATAAAGACTTCGAAACATGGGACGAAATGTCGGAATTTACAGGGGTATCTATTATTAATCCGCTTGAAAAGGGATCATGGCCGAAGAAGAACGATATCGGACAGGATTATAAGACTCGATACAATATGGACTGCTACGGATGGCAGGACGGCACACTCAGAGCTTTAAATATGAGCGCGACATACAGTTTTTCACATGGTTTTGTTGAATTTAGAACACATGTCGTTCAGGAAGATCCGTACAGTGTTTTCCCTGTTGATCAAATAGGCGACAGGTATAAATTTACATTTAAAAATATAGATGATAAGAATGACAGTATGTTAACTGCAAGCGTCATGATCTGCCACTCCAACGATTATGATTCTGTTGAGATCGCCATACCTGATGATTATGAATGTAAATACAGTTTTAATATCGTTTCCCACAAAGGTACAGGAAAGCTGAAAGAAATGGTTGACGAGGTATGTGCGGCAGTTGGCCTTAGTCTGACTTACGATTCTATCCTGAAAGCAGAGACTATTAATGATTCTATCCCCGGAACCGATACGGAGTATGGCACAGACTATTTCATCAATTTCAACCCTGATTCAAATGATACGGAAGAAAAGATCGATATAAACTGGAGGTAGACCCGATTGGCTCAGATTAATAGTCGGATGCAGCAGCCGGAAGCAGCAAACGGGAACAACGGTTAAACAATGGATGTTTAATGGATATTTATATGGATATTTCTTGACATCAAAACTATTTTTGATTATAATAAGGATATATTAAGGCAACATTATGGATACATTTCTTGGGTAGTTTTCCTGCAGCATTATATGGAGATATCAATATGAATATTCTGACCGTTGACGAGATGAACCGAAGAAAGAGAGAGTTCGGCTATTCGTACGAGGATATTTCTACCTTGTCCGGAGTTCCGCTGAGTACGGTACAAAAGGTTTTGGGCAAGTTCACAGATTCACCCAGACGCAGTACGCTCGAGGCATTAAGTGCTGTTTTCGATGCGAGCTTTGTCCGTGAGGATTCCGACGTTTACAGACCGGAGCGGTACTCGGCGGATGGCACGAGCGCCTATGATCTGTCATCGAATTTTGATCATACTCTGGACGATTATCTGGCTCTTCCTGACGATGTCAGGGTTGAAATGCTCGACGGCGTTTTTTATGATATGTCATCCCCTTCTTTTATGCATCAGCGTATCAGCGGCCTGATCCATACTATACTTGAGAATTATGTCGATGCCAACGGCGGTCCCTGTATTCCGATGATCGCACCGGCGGATGTTCAGCTGGACTGCGATGATAAAACTATCGTTGAGCCTGATGTATTTGTAGTATGTGACCGTGATAAGATCACATATCCCCGCGTAGTCGGTGCACCTGATCTGGTCATCGAGATCCTTTCACCGTCCAGCTGGTTCCATGACATGGTACGTAAGCTCAAAAAATATAAAAAAGCAGGTGTCAGGGAATACTGGATCGTTATACCGGACAAGCAAAAGGTACTTGTTTATTTCTTTGAAAAGTCACCCGATCCCGAAGAGTATTCATTTGAGGACGAGGTGCCTGTTAACATTTGGAACGGTCAGTGCCGTGTAGATTTTAACAGAATACGTGAGAAAATCAGTTTTATGTTAAAAGACTGATCATATCAGTTAAATCCGATCTGTTATAAATAAGCCATTGCTAACTTGACTTTGAAATCCTTCGGTCTTATAATACTAGCGGTTTGGTTTCGTTTTCACGGGATCATTGTAAAACAGTATTATTACAGATCGGAGGATTTTATATATGGCAAAGAAGCCTACAGTTTTACTGATACTTGACGGATACGGCCTTAATGACAAAACAGAGGGCAATGCTGTCGCTCTGGCAAAGACTCCCGTTATGGACCGCCTTATGAAGGAATATCCCTTTAAGAGAGGCAATGCTTCGGGTATGTTTGTCGGACTTCCCGACGGACAGATGGGCAATTCCGAGGTGGGTCACCTGAACATGGGTGCCGGACGTATCGTTTATCAAGACCTTACCCGCATCACCAAGGAAATCCAGGACGGCGATTTCTTTAAGAATCCCGAGCTGCTCGAGGCAGTTGAGAACTGCAAAAAGTATGATTCCGACCTGCATCTGTACGGTCTGGTATCGGACGGCGGTGTTCACAGCCATATCACACATATCTACGGCCTCTTAGAGCTCGCTAAGCGCAACGGCCTTAAGAAGGTATATGTTCACTGCTTCCTCGACGGACGTGACACTCCTCCCGCATCGGGCAAGGATTACGTTGCACAGCTCGAAGCAAAGATGGCAGAGCTCGGCGTTGGCGAGGTTGCTTCGGTTCAGGGCCGTTACTATGTAATGGACCGTGATAAGAACTGGGACCGTGTGGAAAAGGGCTATGCAGCGCTCGTTTACGGCGAAGGCAATAAGGCTAAGTCCGCCACAGAGGGCATCCAGGCTTCCTATGACGCAGGCGTTACAGACGAGTTCGTTGTTCCTTTCGTTGTAGAAAAGGACGGCAAGCCCGTTGCTACTATCAAGCCCAACGATTCCGTTATCTTCTTTAACTTCAGACCCGACAGAGCCAGACAGATCACGAGAGCTCTCTGCTGCGAGGATTTTGACGGCTTCGAGAGAAGGAACGGCTTCTTCCCGCTTAAGTATGTATGCTTCAGTGAGTATGATGTTACGATCCCGAACAAGCTCATTGCTTTCAAAAAGGTTGAGCTGACCAATACCTTCGGCGAATTCCTTGCCGCTCGCGGAATGCGTCAGGCTCGTATCGCCGAGACAGAGAAGTACGCTCACGTTACATTCTTCTTTAACGGCGGCGTAGAGGCTCCCAACGAGGGCGAGGACAGAATCCTGGTTGATTCTCCCAAGTACGTGCCCACATACGATAAAAAGCCCAGAATGAGCGCTTACACCGTATGCGACAGACTGTCGGAGGCTATTACCAAAAAGGATGAGAACGGAGAGGCTTATTACGATGTAATCATCTGCAACTTCGCTAACCCTGACATGGTAGGCCATACCGGCGTTATCCCCGCTGCTGTTAAGGCTGTCGAGGTCATCGACGAGTGCCTCGGCGAGATTGAGAACTTTATCAAAGAAGTAAACGGCCAGATGTTCATCTGCGCTGATCACGGCAATGTAGAGCAGCTGATCGACTACGAGACCGGCGCTCCTTTCACCGCTCATACCACGAATCAGGTTCCTTTCATCGTTGTCAATGCCGACGGCGTTAAGGACCTCAAGGACGGCGGCCGCCTTTGCGATATCGTTCCCACTATGCTTGACATGATGGGTATCGAAAAGCCTGCGGAGATGACCGGTGAGTCGCTGCTGATCAGATAAGCGTTTAGAATTGAATATGTATTAATTTGGTGCGGTAAAACGACGTCTTGAGTTGTGAACCGCACCTTTTTCTTGTATAATTATATTTGATAGTACACAAGTAATTAAGGATGTCTATGTAAGAGATACGTATGACAGAACAAAACGGAGGGTATTATGCAGGAAACGAAAAAACGCTTGGTTTGCATTATTTCCGTCATTGCTGTTTTTATTATCGCTGCTGTCTTTGTTTTATTAAAGACCGGCGTTTTTTCTTTTCCCGGCGACAAGACCGTCAAGGCAGAAGACCTGATGGAAGGCATTTACCCCTCAGCGGTTCATATTGACGGTCAGATAACTGATTACAGCGCCGCTGTATCAGATTTTTCAGTCCGCCTCTTCAGTGAGAGTTATAATAAATGCGGAGCGGGAGAGAATGCGCTTGTATCGCCGATCTCTGTTTTGCTTGCCCTTTCCATGACTGCAAACGGTGCTCAAGGAGAGACCCTTACACAGATGGAAGATGTGCTCGGAATGAAGACCGGGGAGCTGAATGACTTTGCGTATCTTTACTCACATATGCTCGAAGACCGCCCCGATTATGCTGGAGAACTCGATATTGCGAATTCTATATGGTTTAAGGATGACCCCGATTTCGAAGTTAATAAGGACTTCCTTCAGATCAATGCTGATTATTACGATGCTTCTGTCTATTCGTCGCATTTTGATACTTCGGCTGTCAAAACTATAAACAATTGGGTGAGCAAAAAGACCAAAGGCATGATCCCCACCGTGATCGATGAGATAAGCGATGATGCGCTCATGTTCCTGATAAATGCGCTGGCTTTTGATGCTGAATGGAACAATATCTATAAAGAAGACCAGGTTCGCGACGATTTGTTCTTAACTGCTTTAAGCGAGCAGAAAAAAGTATCGTTCCTGTATAATACAGAGAATATTTATCTTGAAGACGGGAATGCAGTCGGTTTTATGAAATACTATAAGGGCAAAAGGTATGCTTTTGCCGCACTGCTGCCCAACGAAGGGATACATCCGGGTGACTATCTTAATGATCTCGACGGCGATCATCTTAGCGAAATCCTGAAAAATGCCGAAACATGTGAAGTAAGGACAAGCATGCCAAAATTCAAAACGGAATATTCGGTTGAAATGTCCGAAATACTCGGCAATATGGGTATGGCGCGTCCTTTTGATATGTTTTTGGCTGAGTTTTACAATATGGGTATATGCCGGGATCCGAACCGGAATAACCTTTTTATAGGAAGCGTGCTCCACAAGACTTATATTGCGGTAGACGAGAAGGGTACAAAGGCCGGCGCAGCGACGGTTGTCAGGATGGATGGGGGCACTTCTGCGCCTATGGAAAAGCCCAAGCCCAAAGAGGTGTACCTTACCAGACCGTTCATCTATATGCTGATCGACGTTGAGGCGAATATACCTTTGTTTATCGGCGTGATGAACGATCCCGGGGCTAAGTGATACAGTATAAAAAAACTCTTGAAAAACATTATTTCTTGTGATATTCTTGTAAAGGCGCGATTCTGAGGATATATCAGACGCAATTTTCGGTACGGGAGGTGTGAACATGGACGCTTTAAAGCTCATTTGCACAATCGTTTATCTGCTCGTTTGTGTTGCTATAGTTGTGATCGTACTTATGCAGGATTCCAAGAGTGAAGGCCTTTCATCGGCCATTACCGGTTCTGCTGGTTCGAATTCATATTGGTCGAAGAACAAGGGCCGCTCAAAGGAAGGTATGCTGTCAAAGGTTACCATTATCCTTGCTGCTTGTTTCATCGTTTTATCGATCGTGCTCAACCTGAGCGTTATGCAGTAAATCAAAGTTTGTTTGATTTGGGCAGTGCCGAAAGGCGCTGCCTTTTTTCTTTCGAAAATTCAAGTAAAGACTTTTCGTTTTAGCAAATATGTGTTACAATATTTAAAGAATACATGAATTGTATTCACATATTATTATTTCGAAAGGGAATGCTTATGGATAACGAGACTTTTGAGAGAAGAAAAAATATGATCTACGAGTATGTTTCGCGCGATGAATATACGCCTCTTAAGATGAAGGAGCTCGCCGGCTTTTTAAGTGTTCCCAAGCAGGAGAAGGAAGAGTTCCAGGAGGTTATCAATACCCTGATCAGCGAGGGTAAGATAATCATCAACGCAAAGGGACAGATTCGCAAGGCTGATTCG
>JAEEGH010006375.1_pt1 | contig 28958 bp, 24 predicted proteins | sample 9134181 | NCBI WGS metagenome assembly JAEEGH01 (sample SAMN16246544, study PRJNA631951) | gut metagenome | biome: gut microbiome; feature: rumen; material: DP-attached | host: Bos | place: Iran: Karaj | collected 2018-10 | reverse complement strand
TCCTTAGAGCCCTTGACTTGCTTGGTCAGGGGGAACAGTTGTAAATTTAACCTATAAACTTGATCCAGTTCGCCACACTCCGCAGCAATCGCCACGATTTTTTTGCGGCAATCATCAAGTTCGTCAACAATCTTTTCGTAGGCTTCGCGATTCAAGCCCATCGTAATACCAGTCACGTTGCGTTCGCTGGAATCGAATTTTTCAAGCGAATCGACGGCAAGTCGTCCCATTTCGCGATGCATTGAACGAATCGCAATGGGGAGCCCCTCTTTTGAACCCTTCACCGACTTTTCAGTTTGTTCGTAAGTTTCTTCGTCAACCTTTTTAAGGAGCCCGGTGCGTTCCAAGAAAATCAGGGACTTGCGAACTTCATAGGCAGAAATATCTTGGTTGCACATCTTTGCGATTTCGCCCGGCATGGCACCCGGCATCATGGGAGCAAGTTCACGAATCACCGGATTTTTCCAGCTGTCATAAAATTCGAATGCCGCCTTGTCAATAACGCGAACCTTGTGCGCACTTGCAATCGCATGCATTTCGTCAAAGTAGCGCCTTTTGACAACGTCTTTCTTGGCATTGCCAAAATTCACCATCGCCTTAAAGTAGTCCACCTCGTAGCCCACAAGCCCCATGGCAACCGCCACACGCTCCATGGTCACGCGGCTCAAGCTACTCTTGCCTTCGCATACCAGCTTCAGGTACGAGGGCGAAGTAAACCCCGCAATTTTTGCAAATTCACGCCACGAAAAAGCGGAACTTCTTTTGCGTTCCTCGTAATAGTCGCTCATGAAGATGCGGTAATCTTGATATTCAACTATCGGTTTCATATTCATAAATATATTTCGTGAAAATCGCCTTGTCAATAGTTAAATGATACAAAGTTAAAGAATTTTACACGTTTTTAGCGTTTTAGACAAACATTAAAACGCATTTTGCGCGTAAATGATACACTCCGTATCATAAAAAAGGCCCGGCAGGGCCTTTAGGTAAAATTCCGAGGTTTCTTTCTACTCTTCTTTACGGTCTTCTACGCATCGGATTGAGGCCCGGTGAGCCGCAATGGAACTCGTAATGAATTTGGGTTCTTTAGCAGTACGGCTCGTAAAGAACATGACGTTCTGACCATCAACGGAGTCCGCCGCCCACAGATAAACCTCATTCAAATTCTGCGTATACTGTCCTTGGCCATTCACAAAACCGTACGCATTTAGCGAAAAGCCGTATTCGTCGAAGTAGTCCGAATAATAAGGAATATTGTTATGGTCTTGGGAACTGAGGCTTGCGACAACATCGCTCGCAAGGCGGTACTTGTCCGCAAACTGGAAGAGAGTCTGCCATTCATCCTGCGTGGGAACATGGTACCCCGCCGGGCAAACACTAGAGGCCTTGGCTACGGCAGAATAAAGCGTAATGGTATACTTATCCGATTCCTGGGAAACCCTGTAGATATTCCCCACCAGATATTCCGAAGACACGGTATCATAGTAGTTCAGTTCTTCGGCCATCCAGCGCTGGGTCCCGAGCCCCACGGTGCGGTAAACCTGACCGTCGCGTTCATCGAGCAATGCATTGGCGGCAGAATCGCCCGAAGTCAAGCTCCATTTTCCCTTTTCGCAGTTGAACGTCGAAAGGCCGACCTCGAACGATTTCTTTTCGCTCGTAGACACACAGGCCGAATTAAAGAGCTTTTCGCGTTCATTGATACGGCGGGCCTTGGAGCCATCGCATACGTAGGAACTATCCTGGTTAAAGAAACCCTTGAAAATCGTTCCATCCTCTTCTTCACATTCATGCAGCCGCACGTCACAATCGTACTTAGGGAGCGTCGCTTCTTCCCAGTCGTTCGCATCGCAGACATAGCACTTGCGACCACTCGACTTGAACCCCACCGCCTTAGAGGTGCAAGGCTGTTTTAAGCCGACATCCAGTTCCGTGGCTGTTTTCCAACCATCAAAATCCACATATTTGTAGAACCGTCCCTTACAATAAGCGCCTTCTACCATGTCACCGATTTCGCCATGCAGCGTATCGATAACAAGTTGATCCAGACTTATACAATTATATTGGTTCAAGTGAATCCATTTGGTAGAGTCGCAATAATAGGAACTCTTGTTTTCATAACCCTGCTGATAGCGCGGCGTCTTTACTTCGGCATAATTTTCGGCAGAACAACTACCAAAATCAAATCGCGCTTCATAAACTTGCTTTATGTATTCCTTGGTCTGCGTCAACTTGACCTTGTAATGCCAGGCCTTGGAATGCTCCTCGAGCTTAAAACAAAGTTGACCCGCCGTCCTGGCGTAGGCAACTTCCCAGAAATAGTCCAGGTTCATGGTATCTTCTTGGAAATTTACTTCTTTGAAAGGACCGAAATCCGTCTCGTAGATGGACATCGCCTCGACACCCAGCAAGTAATAATTATCCACAATCGATTCCGCCATCGAAATCTGTTCAAAGCGCAACTGGAGCGAATCCATCATAAATTCAGTGCGCAGTTCATCGTAAGCCAGCTTTCTCGCTTCGGCAAAGCTCTTCCCTTTTTTCATAAAATGCTTGGTGCGCCACGCCTGCAACGTAGTCAAAATATTCAAATTAGCATCGAGTCCCTCACGCAAGTCAAGCAACGCCTCAATGGGCTGCCTCGTCGCAGTGCCCTCTTCGCAAACGTAGTTCGCAGCCACATTTTCCATTTTAATATAAACGTACGGCGAAGAAAGTACAACATCATGCACGAAATAAAAACCGAGGGAATCATTAACAAAGCTACTATACACGACACCCGTTTCTTCAAGATTTTCGTTCAATTCATAGATCGTGACCGGAGTAGCGAGCTTTACAAGGCCCCTGTTCACATAGCCCGAAAGGGTGATGGTATCCCCCGCCTTCCAACCGAGCGAATCCGAAGAGGGAACATCCGTAGAGGATGTGTCCGAAGAAGAGGAATCCTCATCCGTCGAGTCAGAAACTTTCGAAGAGGACGATTCCGGTTCTTCCGCAGGATCATCCGACTCCGAAGGCGAACTCGTCAGAACCTCGTCCCGATTTTCGTCAGACGAATCGGCTCCATTCGAGCATGCAAAAATAAAAGCAGACAGTGCACCCGCAATAAGAAGCGAACTAAACTTTTTGATAGCCATTCCGGCCCCCCTTTAACATATTACTGCAGGAAAGATAACATTTTTCCACAAGCGTCATACCAAAGCGATCAAATTTTGAGCCAAAACAAGGCAATATTACAACAATTTTCAATTCAACCACACCGTAATACAACCGTTTCTTTTCAATTATTACATTTATATTTTTTCCTTTTTGACCAGCTTACAAAATCTACTTAATTCATTTATATTTAATTTTACCTACAATTTAACAAAAGGAGTTAGGACAAATGAAATATATTTCCCTGTTAGCTTTATCTGCATTCCTGTTCGCCTGTTCGCAGGAATCTAGCCTCGGAACAGAAGCCAGCATCACCGAAGAAACGACTGGTGAAAGCATCGCTTCTGTTGGCAACATCAACAACGATGTCACCTTGGCAAAGATGAGCAACTACACCGCAAATTTTGCAGCATCCAGGACGGTCACGCAGTTCCCCGTAAGAATGCATGCATCTACAAGCATCTCTACAACTTACGACCCGGAAATCGGCTGCTACGACATTCTCGGTACAACCACGACCACAGTCGAAGTCTACGACAGCAGAGTCGGAACAATGGTTCCCTACAGCAGCCCCGATATCGAAAGCCACATTTACCCGGTCAACACGAAAAATCTCAACAAGTTCCTGGATGACGCTCGCAGCGGTGTTAATCACGGCAACAACGTCGCCACGGCACGCCATTACACCGAATGCTCCAAGTACCTCGCTTTCATCGGCGTTCACCGCGTCATTCACGGAAAGGACACCGTTCTGATTACGACGTCAAAGGGCTTTAGCAACGAAACTGCAGCTAGCACCTACTACAACAAGTTTATCAAGAAATTCTGGACGAAATAATCCGGTTTTCAGCTAAATAACCTTGTAAAAAAATACCGCAAGCATTTACTGCATGCGGTATTTTTTTTGCAAATCGCTAGCGACGAATCATTTCGTTTTAATCTAGATTCGTGCCGACACCAAATATATAGAAATCGCCTTTAGTCCCGGACTTCGACTGGAATTGGATATAAACCTTCGACAGACGACGTGCTGCAATTTCACCGACAGCATCATCTTCCCAACCTTCAATAGCGGCGCCCCAACCAGCACGTTTGAACTTGCTCCATTCAATACATCTGCTAGGACCGGCAGTGCTTTTCGGTAAAGTCGCAAACGGCAAATCGTATTCCAAAGCCTTGTTTAACGAATCACCTAAATCAAGCAGTAAAGCGGCTTCAATTTCAGAAGAGTAAGCCAGGCATATTCCTGTCCAGTTGGAAACATCAACCGGCACCGAATTACCCGCACTATCCTTGGCGATTCTAAAACCAACCCTCACGAACGGCTTATATGACAATTCACCCTCATCAAGTGTAATCGTCCCACTAATGCCCTGGTACATGTCCAACATCGGGAGGAATGACCCATCATCACCCAAATCAACAGACCATTCAATCGTCGACTTACCACCTTCCGCGGAATCAAGTTCCCAGAACCAGGAACCATCCGCAACCACCCCCTTCGGCCACGTTGAATCAGCATATAACCCCGTTTTAACTGATTCCTCAAAATCCCAGGGATCCCATAAATCTCCACCACCGGCGCCACCACACGGTCCATTATTGGCTTTGCACAAGACCATGTAGGACGAGGAACTGCTTTGAACTACCGTTTCAGAACTATTCGGAATATCGAGTTCCGAACTTGAAGAAAGTTCCGCAAGCGTATTCGGTTCTACCGACGTTCCGCTGACTGCCGACTCATCGGCGCAGCCCACAAACGCAGCGGCTACCGCAGCGAAAACCAAATAAAAGTTCCGTTTCATTTTAAGCCTCCTCGACTTTCTTGAAGTCCCTGCTAAGGGGGAATAGTTGTAAATTTAGTCTATAAACCTGTGAAATGTCCTTGCATTCCGACGCAATGGCCACAATTTTTTTGCGACAGGCGTCGAGTTCTTCGACAATTTTTTCATAGGCTTCGCGGTTAACGCCCATGGTAACGCCAGTGACGTTGCGTTCATCCGCCGTAAAACGGTCCAGAGAATCAACGGCCAGGTTGCCCATTTCGCGGTGCATCGCACGAATCGCAAGCGGCAAGCCTTCCTTGGAGCCTTCCACGGACTTTTCAGTTTGCTCGTAAACGTTTTCCGTCGTCTGCTTCAAGAATCCGGCCCGTTCCAAGAACTGCAACGACTTGCGAACTTCCAGAGCAGAGACCTCTTGCGTACACATCTTGGCAATCTCGCCCGGCATGGCCCCCGGCATCATGGGAGCAAGTTCGCGCAACACCGGATTTTTCCAGCTATCGTAATACTCGAAAGCGTCCTTATCGATAATGCGTACTTTATGATCGAGCGCAATCGAGTGCATTTGTTCCAAGAACTTTTTCTTTGCATCATCCGTCTTGGCATTGCCGAACTGGACCATCGCCTCGAAGTAAGTCACTTCATAGCCCGCAAGTCCAACAGCAGCAGCCACGCGCCCCATGGTCACTTTGCTGAGGTTAGTCTTCCCACAGCAAACATCCTTGAGATACGATGGAGAAACAAATCCCGCAATCTTTGCAAACTCGCGCCAAGAGAATGCCGAAGTGCGTTTGCGTTCTTCGTAGTAGTCGCTTAAAAAAGCGTGGTAATCTTGATATTCAACTATCGGTTTCATATTCACAAATATACGTTCTCGATTTCGCAAAGTCAATACTTTACAGTACATTTTTCTTTATTTTTATAAAATTTTAGCATTTTTTACAATTATTAAAACAGAAAATATTGATATATAGTACACCCTGTACTGTATATGAAAATCGCCGCGGATTTTACCCACGGCGACTTTTAATTTCAGCAATTTACATTGTCAGTACGCAGAATAACCGCTTCCCGAACCATAAGCAGATATCGATTCTACAGAAAAATTATAGCCACCCTCTTTGGGGGGAGTTGACTGTAGTCTAAATCTCACGCCTACAACCTGCTTAGCCGCTTTAGCACCCGTATCTTCTTTCCAACCGTAATCATCACCTTTAAACCAAGACGCTATTTTAAAGGAACTCCATGGAATGCATTTTACAGCCTGCACAGCAGCAGACTTCGGCAAAGTTGCTGTAGGCACCGCACCATTCAACACCTTCATATTGATTGAATCACCCAAATCCAATTCTAGTGCAGGCGCAATGTCAGACGTATAAACGATACAAATACCACCCCAGTTCGACACATCGACAGGGACTGGATTTCCAGAGCTATCCCTTGCAAGCGTAAAGCCCACCGACACAAACGGATTATACGTCAATGAACCTTTTTCCAAAGCTGCCGTGCCGCAAATTCCTCGGCAATATTTATTAACCGCAGCCATCGAATCAACACCATCTGCAAATTCCACCGGCCAAACGATAGACGATTTTCCGCCTTCATTACCATCCGTTTCCATTATGCGCCAAACGCCATCGGCAACCACATTTTTCGGCCACGAAGATTCGGCACAGCCATCAACAGGAACACGCACTCCATCATCTGTTCCACCATACCAATGCAACCCCCCGCACTCACTGGCAGAAGACTTTGCAATCGAGCTTGACGAAATATTGGACAGCGAACTAGAAGAAACAGCATCGCTAGATGAAAGTCCAAAAGACGAACTCGAAGATTCAGCAATGGCTGAACTCGACGATGCATCCACAACCGAACTTGAGGATTCCTCAATTACAGAACTAGACAAATTAACAGCGTCCTGTTCTGCCACAACGTTTGCACCACCGTCATCCGAACAGGCTGTAAAGGCTAACGCCGTAAAAGCTGCCAAGCCACAATAAAAGTTCTTTTTCATTCTGCATCTCCTTTTACGCATTCAATATATATAAAGAGAGTACAAACGAATTAAACAAATTTAAATTTCATACAATAATTGAGCATTTATCAAAAAATCGCCGCAGTTTGACCTGCGACGACTCCTAAAATTTTTAAAAATCAACAAGACACGCCCGCGAATAGCGAGCACAAATCGCGACTTACCAAATTTTGTCGAACTTTTTGCGGTTCTTTTCTTCGTCCTTCTTTTCTTGCACAATCGCGTCGATGACGGCGGCAACGGTCAAGTTGAAGATATCGTGCACGGAAGCATCGGAGTCGGTAAAGTGGACCGGCTTGTTCAAGCCCATCTGCACAGGACCGATGGATTCGCCCACGCCCATTTCGAGCAACATCTTGCAAGTGGTATTTGCAGAAGAGAGGCACGGGAAGATGAGCGTGTTGACAGTCTGGCCCTTGAGCTTGTTAAACGGATACTTCGTGTCGCGAAGTTCCTTGTCCAAGGCCACGTTCACCTGCATTTCGCCATCGATCACGTAATCCGGATACTGTTCGTGAATCATCTTCACGGCTTCGCGGGCGGTGTTAGAAGTCCCGCGCGGAGCACCCTTGTCAGAACCGAAGTTTGCGTAGCTGAGCATGGCCATCACCGGTTCGTGAGCGAAGAAGCGGACAGCGTCGTGAGTGAGCTTCACGATATCCACGAGCGTTTCTGCATCCGGGTCGCGGTTCACGAGCGTATCGGCCAGGAAGAACGTACCCTTCTTGGTGGAGAGAATGTGCAAAGCGCCAAAGTGCTTGTATTCTTCGCGGATGCCGATGATTTCCTTGGCGAGTTCAATCGTTTCGGAATACTTGGAGTAGCCACCGGAAATAAGGGCGTCAGCGTCACCCACCTTCACCATCATCATGCCGAAGTGGTTCGGCTCGAACATATCGTCGCGGGCTTCTTCGAAGGTCACGCCGTTGCGGCCGTTTTCTTCGGCGTAAATAGCGGCGTACTTGCGACGGCGTTCGAATTCTTCGGGCGAGCGCGGGTTCACAATCTGGATGCCCGTGAGGTCAAGTTGTTCACGTTGGGCGATAATTTGTATGCGTTCTGGGTTGCCAAGCAAAATCGGATGAGCGACACCTTCGACGTTCGCCTGCACCGCCGCCTTGAGCATGTTGAGGTTGCCACCTTCGGCGAACACAACACGCTTCGGATTGCTACGGGCAGTATCGCTGAACTGACGGATAAGCTTGTTGTCATAACCCATCATGTCGCGGAGTTTGTCGTAGTAAGCATCCCAGTCGGTAATCGGCTTGCGGGCAACGCCACTTTCGATAGCGGCCTTTGCCACAGCAATCGAAACTTCCGTAAGAAGGCGCGGATCTAAAGGCTTCGGAATCAGGTATTCCTTGCCAAACGTAAAGCGCTGTGCGTTGTACGCGATGTTCACCACGTCCGGCACCGGCTTGTGAGCGAGGGCGGCAATCGCACGCACTGCGGCATGCTTCATGTGTTCGTTAATCGTCGTTGCACGCACGTCGAGAGCGCCACGGAAGATGTACGGGAAACCGATAACGTTGTTCACCTGGTTCGGATAGTCACTACGGCCCGTCGCAAAAATCAAGTCGCCACGGCTCGCCATCGCTTCTTCGTAACTGATTTCGGGAGTCGGGTTCGCAAGAGCAAAGACAATCGGCTGGTCCGCCATGCTGCGCACCATTTCGCGAGTGAGGATGTTGCCCTTCGAAAGGCCCACAAATACGTCGGCGCCCTTCATGGCGTATTCAAGAGTTTCAATATCGGTACGGTCCGTCGCAAAGAATGCCTTCGCTTCGGTGAGTCCCTTGCGGTCCTTGCGAATAACGCCCTTGCTATCGCACATCACGAGGTTTTCTTTCTTGAGGCCAAGCGACAAGTAGAGTCGAGTGCAAGCGCAAGCGGCAGCGCCAGCGCCGTTCACAACCATATTCACGTTGCGAATGCTCTTTCCTGCGACTTCGATAGCGTTCAAAAGGCCAGCGGAAGAAATGATGGCCGTTCCGTGCTGGTCGTCGTGCATCACAGGAATATCGAGTTCCGCCTTGAGCGTGTCTTCGATTTCAAAGCATTCCGGGGCCTTGATGTCTTCGAGGTTGATGCCGCCGAACGTCGGGGCGATTCCCTTCACGATCTCGATGAACTTTTTCGGGTCCTTCTCGTTGATTTCGATATCGAACACGTCGATGCCAGCGTAAATTTTGAAGAGCAAAGCCTTGCCTTCCATCACCGGCTTGCCCGCCAAAGCGCCAATATCACCGAGGCCGAGCACCGCGGTACCATTGCTAATCACCGCGACCAGGTTTCCCTTGCCGGTGTATTCGTAAGCGAGGTTGTTGTCTTTTTCAATTTCAAGGCACGGGGACGCAACACCCGGAGTGTAAGCAAGTCCCAAATCCGTTTGCGTGCTATGCGGCTTGGTGGGTACAATTTCAATCTTACCCGGCTTGCCCATGGAATGGTATTCAAGAGCCATTTCCTTCAAATCTTTTCCCATATACTCTCCTTTGAGCCTTTTTGCGGCGAACATGCGTTCCGCCGGGACGCAAATTTAGAAAAATTTACACAATAATAAAAGGGTGCTCAAAACGTGTTTTTTTATGACAATTTTACCCAATATTTTCTATCGTTGTTAGCCGCGAACGCAACTTTCAGCTCCCTTCCGACGCGTCGATTTACAAAAAATGAAGCAAACTATAAAAAAGACAGTTCTCGAAAACGGAATCACCATTTTAACGGACTACATGCCGCACGCCTACTCCGCGGCAGTCGGCGTCTGGATTCCACGCGGGAGCCGCCACGAAGCCCAAGATGAATTCGGGCTCAGCCACTTTTACGAGCACCTCGTTTTCAAGGGAACCGAAAACCGCACCGCACTCGAAATAGCACACGCCATCGAAGACCGCGGCGGAAACCTCGAAGCCTACACGACCCGCCAAGAGACCGGCTTTTACGCGCAAGTCGAAAGCGGCGACATGAAACTCGCCATCGACGTCATCTCCGATATGCTGATGCACCCGCGTTTCGACAAAAAAGAAATGGAGAAGGAACGCCACGTCATCATCGAGGAAGTCCACAGCTATGACGACATCCCCGAAGAGCTCGTAGGCGACATCTTCAACGCCATCCATTTTAAAGGTTGCGGCATCGCGCACGCCATCACCGGAAACGTCAAGCAAGTCCAGTCGCTCACGCGCAAGCAGATGCTCAAATACGGGCGTCAAGTCACCGACGAAATCCCGCTGTATGTCTGCGCCGCTGGCAAAGTCCACCACGAAGAACTTGTAGAACTTTGTACAGAAAAATTCAAACAAAAGAAAATTAACGGCACCCAACCGCAAGACATTTATAAATCCAACCAAAGCGTGAAAGTCGTGCAAAAAAGCGACATCGCACAATCCAACCTCTTTTGGGGGCTGAGCTTCGACCGTTCGCTCATGAGCGACCGCGACCGCTGTGCATTTTCACTCTTCAACGTCGCGATGGGTGCAGGCATGGCAAGCCGCCTGTTCCAAAAAATCCGCGAAGACAAAGGCCTCGCCTACTCCGTCTATTCCACTGCCGACCTCTACAGGGACTGCGTCGATTGGGGCGTTTCGCTGGCCACGGAACCGCATCAGCTCAAGACAGCGCTCGCGCTCTCCGTCGCCGAAGTCAAAAAATTCCTGCGCCACGGATTTATCAAGGATGAATTCGAACGCACCAAGACGAACATCCTCGGCGGACTCCACCTCGGCGCCGACAGCCCCGAGAAGCGCGTACTCCGCATGGCAGAACAGACCCTCCACCTCGGCGAGTTCCACACGATGGAAGATGTCGAAAAGAAAATTCGCTCCATCACCGAAGACGAAGTCCTCGCGACCATCAACCGCCTGTTCAGCACGGCTAAATACTCCATCGCCGTTGTCGAGCCCAAGAGCAAAAAGAAGACCGTCCTCGACGTGGATTTATTTTAAATTTATCATAGATTTACTTTATTTAGATTAGTAAGAATTCTATGAAAAAAATCATTATAGCGATTGGTTTGGCAGCACTTGCAATAGTCGGGTGCGATAATGGTTCATCGTCATCTACAGAGCCAAATACTGACGATCTAATTGCGGAATCTTCTTCTGCTAAGAGAAGTTCGTCGAGTTCAGTAAAGTCTATTAAATCAAGTAACAGTAGCGAAAAGAAAAAATCTTCGAGTAGTTCTTTCTCTAGTTCCAGCAAAACCGTTGCAAAATCCAGTAACAGTCAGGGAAATGAACAAGGATTCACCGTAAATAAAACCTGTACCGAATCGGGTGCCTGCGACGCCATGATCAAGTCCGACATAAGCACATGGCACTTTGTCCGCAAAGACGACTTCGGCGATGACGCCGAATACACCTACAAAGCCGATGGCCGTGATTTGATAGTGACCATCAAGAGCGCTGACGGCTCTACAAGTTCCAACACATATACAATGTACAATATGGAGTCCGAAGTTGGCGTGGAAATGGCATTCAACGCCGCAAAATCAACCTGCAAGGACGGCGGCGGGAACAACAATGTGATAAAGACCTGTGTGATTGACACCGTTTACTTGTCTAGTTCGTCCAGCTCGGATGATTGGAGCTGGGATGTGCCGAAGGAACAACGTCTGAACCCAAAAATCGCCTACGGAACTATGACAGACCCCCGCGACAACAAAGAATACAAAACGATAAAGATTGGCGACCAGACTTGGATGGCGGAGAACCTGAATTACTATGACAAAGAAAACCCGAGTCTGAAGTCCAAGAGTTGGTGTCAAAGCAAGCCAGATGAAGAAAATGATGCCAATGGAGAAAATGCCGCCACCTGCGATGTGATCGGTCGCCTTTACTCTTGGGCGGCAGCAATCGACTCGGCAAAACTTTATACGGACAAATCACTTGTTTGTGGATACGGCAAGGAGTGCATCACTCCCGTGACAGTGCAGGGAATCTGCCCGGATGGTTGGCATTTGCCGGACACTACAGAATGGAATTCTCTTTTCACCGCAATAGGCGGTCAATCGACTGCGGGCAAGAATCTCAAGTCGCAAACAGGCTGGGGCAGCGGAAACAGCAGCACGGACGAATTCGGCTTCTCCGCATTGCCTGCAGGCAGATGGGATTACGAACACTACACCACCATCAATCACACATTCAGATTTATTGGCATACTTGCATTTTTTTGGAGTTCCACTGAGAGAAAAGACGGAGAAGCATACAACATAAAATTGGGTCCCGACGACATTACAAAATTGGAAAATTCTCAATCGAGATGGGGGCATTCGGTTCGTTGTCTCAAGGATGACTCTTCGTCATTTATTGCATATGTTAAGCCCTGCAAGACCGAAGACGAGAATACCTGCGAGCACGGAACATTGACCGACACTCGCGACGGCCAGACTTACAAAACAGTCGTTATCGGCACTCAAACCTGGATGGCAGAAAATCTCAACTACGCTTACACTGGTGTTCCCTATAACTATAAAGGTTACACCTCAGATTCCACTAGCTGGTGCTATAACAACGATCCTGTCAACTGCACCAAGTACGGTCGCCTTTACACATGGGCTTCTGCGATGGACAGTACTGGCACATGGTCTACGAACAGTAAAAACTGCGGTTACCGGACAACATGCTCGCAGACCTATCCGGTGCAAGGTATTTGCCCCACCGGCTGGCATATACCCTCGCTAGAGGAGTGGAAAATTTTGTTCACCGCAATCGGCAGTGCATCTACAGCGGGTAAAAAGCTGAAATCTACTAACTGGTTTGATGGACGCAACGGCACGGATGATTACGCGTTTTTAGCATTACCCACTGGTTACAGAACTCCCGAAGGGATTTTCGCCGATGAAGGCCTACTCGAGATGTTCTGGAGTACTGCGGAGTATAACTACAACGATGCGTTCCAAATAAAGTTGGACCACCACACTGACGAAGTGCTCCGGAACGCCACAACCAAGAGCTTCGCGCGTTCCGTTCGTTGCATCAAAGACAAATAAGGCGAAAGCCGCGACAAAACGCTCGCATTTGCAAAAAATTTCATGCAAACAAAAAAACGCCCCGCCTTTTCGGGCGGAGCGCAATTTCTCGCGTTTGTTTAGCTATTAAGCAGCCTTCACAATTTCCACGACCTTGGCGAAAGCTGCCGGATCGGCAACTGCCAAATCAGCGAGAACCTTGCGGTTCATGTTGATGTTAGCCTTGGAAAGCTTGTAAATGAACTGGCTATAGCTGATGCCGAATTCACGAACAGCAGCGTTCAAGCGAGTGATCCACAGAGAGCGGAAATCACCCTTCTTGTCGCGGCGGTGTGCGTAGGCATACTGACCGGCGTGGGCTACGGCGTCAATAGCAAGGCGAAGGTTCGACTTGCGGCGGCCATAGTAACCCTTGGCGGCCTTGAGGATTTTTTTGCGGCGTTCGCGGGAAGGAACTCTAGTTTTTGCGCGTGGCATTCTTACTCTCCTTATGCTACTACAAGCAGACGCTTGACGTGATAGGTATCGACTTTCTTAACGAGAGCGCCCTTGCGAAGGTTGCGCTTACGCTTAGTGGTCATCTTGGCTTGAATGTGGCGCATACCAGCGCGCTTGAACTTGACATGGCCGGAACCAGTCACGCGGAAGCGCTTCTTAGCACCGCTGTGAGTTTTCATCTTAGGCATTTTTACCTCGTAGGTTAATAGTTAAGCCTCACCTGCTGCCTTTGGCTCGGTTACGGGCTTCGGTGCCTGGTCTTGTTTCTTACCGGCACCACGTTTTGGACCGTAGATAGAAAGCATTGTGTTGCCTTCCACCCGCGAATCCATTTCCAAATCGCCAAACGGGGCCAAGTCTTCCTTGGCGCGTTCCATCAGGCGCTTGCCGTAGTCCATGTGCGCCATTTCGCGTCCACGGAACTGCATGATAAGCTTCACCTTCATACCGTCCTGCAAGAACTCGCCCGCCTGCTTGATGCGGTACTGGTAGTCGTTCTCGGCAGTCTTCGGGTGCATCTTGATTTCCTTGAGCTTCACCACGTGCTGCTTGGCCTTTGCGGCCTTCGCCTTCTTCAGTTGTTCGAACTTGTACTTGCCGTAGTTGATGATGCGGCAGACAGGCGGCTTAGCGTTCGGGGAGACTTCCACAAGGTCCAGTCCGGCGTCTTTCGCCATCTGCAATGCCTTGCTCGTCTCGATGATGATAGCTTCGCCATCTTCTTTCACGAGACGAATCGGAGAGATATGGATATCTTCGTTGATACGGGTCCCATCACTGGGACGGTTGGGCATGCGACGATCGCGCGGATTAGGGAACAAGTATGCTACCTCTGATATGATTGTTTGTTAATGCGAGCGTAAATTTAGAATTTTTTTCATATTTTTCCAACAACTTTTTTATGAACCCCTTTAAAATCCGCCATATTTTAGTATAATTGTCATGCTCGCGGCGGTAGCTCAATGGTAGAGCCTTAGCCTTCCAAGCTAATGGTTGCCGGTTCGATCCCGGTCCGCCGCTCTTAGACCTCCCTTTGGGAGGTCTTTTTTTACTCATTAATCATCGTCCTTGATGCAACGGACTAAATTTCCCTTGTATTTTTCGATGTAATATTCATCTGCTTTATCATATAATCCGTCAAAATACACATATCTCGCACTTCCATTGTAAGTAGTATAATGTTCCGTCGAAGTCCAAAATTGTGCACCGATACCAACCGAGGACGTAGCCCCGCCACCAGGAAGGGCCGAAAAGCCATATTCATCTATTCCAGTTTTTCCTTCCTCCCAGCCACTGGTCGATTTGAGCATTTTGCCGGCAACAGACATCCCCCCAACATAACGAAACAACGTTTCATACTCATTGTAAGTCGGCAAATGCCAACCTTCCGGGCAAACGCCTCGAACCCGTGAATTATTCTCCTTCTTACCACAGTTCGATTCCATCACATAATATCCACAGCCTAACGCATCTGAAGAATAAAAACCAGCCGAATCAACAGCAGCACTCCACGAATACAAACGCCCATATTTATCACAAAGCGAATCACTAACGCAATGATTTCCAAGTACAAAATTTGAATCCGGATCTTTGTATTTAAAATTCAGATTTTGGGCCATCCACCACTGCTTACCGATTTTCACCGTTTTATACACCTGACCATCGCGTTCATCCGTCAGCGAACCATACACAATTTTATTATGCCATCCAGCATTCTGGCATATCACATCTTTACCTGTAGAATCCTTGCCCTCCATTCCTTCACGTTCTTCGGTACACTTAGGCAAACGCCAAGTCGTGTCATTCACACAAGTCTTAACCACTTTGTCGTTTCCGCCACCGTCCTTGCAAGTGGACTTGGCAGCCTCGAAAGCCATTTCCACACCGGCTTCGGATTCCATATTGTACATGGAATAAGTCTTGGAGTCAGTCGTGCCATCCGCGTTCTTGATAGTCACAATCAAATCACGTCCATCTACTTTGTAAGTATACTCAGCTTCACCCCCTAAATCATCCTTGCGGGAAAAATGCCAAGTACTCACATCATTCTTTTCCATCGCTTCGCAAGCACCACGCTGAGTGCACTTTTCTTTTACCGTAATTTTGGGTTCCTGAAGTTCTTCAGAGCTACTGGACTCTTTGATTCCGCTACTCGAGGAGGACTTGCCAGAGGACGAACTTTTACCTTTACTAGACGAAGAGCTTTTGACTTTCGCGCTCGATTTCGGCTGGTCATCATCAGGGAGGCCACTCGCGTTGGTTGAGCCATCGTCGCCACATGCGACCAACATCAATGCCGAGATAACGGCAAATGGGATAAAGGATTTGGCAAGTTTCATAAGAAATCCCCCTCTTGAAAAAAAAACATCCCATTAACACATCTTTATAAATGTACAAAAACAACACGTCTAAAAAAAAGTTATCAGTCATTGGTTATTTCAAAAAAGGAACGTAATATAAATATCCACTTTAAACTTTCCGGGAACTTTTTAAATTTGAGGGGTAAAAAAGAGGATTTCATGTTTTTTGAACAAGCAATAGCCCACAACCTCCCGAATTATACGAAGGAATCGGATTCCGCTTACGGCGAGACCCTCGCTCCGCTCGACTACAAGGACGAACTCAAGGTCAAGAACGCCGCCATCCGCGAATTTTGGGAAGTCAACCGCCTTGCACGCGGTCCGCAGCCGATTGTCGCTAGCCCCATGCCGCGCAATTACCGCACCACGTCCAAGCGCCAAGTCGAAATGAAACCGGGCGATTTGCGTTTCAACGAATACGATAGCATCTTGGAGCCCGAAGAGCACAATGCGATTTACCGCCTGCTGTTTGACAAGCTGATTACACCGGCATACAAGCCGCTCGCCTACGCGCTCAACTGGATTATCATCCGTGGCACATACAAATACCGCGTCGTGATTTTCAACGTGAAAAAGCTGGACGCAAGCATCGTCCGCAAACTCAAGCAAATCGCAGAAGTTTTGCAGCAGTGCCCGTACCACGTGACGGCGGCGCACACTTACGTCGATACAACGGAATCGAACTACTACCTCGAAGCGAAACGCCCGACGGACACGCTCAATTTCAAGCAGCTTTACGGTCCGCGTGAACTTTCGCTCGACCTCGGTCATTTTAGGCTCAAGTACCCGGTGACGGGATTCAGCCAAATCAACGAAAGCCAGATTCACAACCTCATCAAGTCCGCAAGCCGCTTGCTCGGTCTTGAAAAGGGCGACAATTTCTTGGACCTTTACTGCGGTTACGGCCTCTTCAGCTTTGCGCTCGGCGAAGCCGCCAAGTCCGTACTCGGTGTAGAATGGGAAGGTCCGTCCATCGACTGTGCGAAAGCTTCCGCTAGATTCTTGAAAAAGAATTACAAGTTCATCGCAGGCAAGATTGACGAGACGTTCGTGCAAATGAGACTTCCGCGACCGATTCCTGGCGAACCGGAACGCATTTTGCTCGACCCGCCGCGCAAAGGGACTGAACCCGGCGTGATTCGTGCGCTCGCTTTGCGAAAGCCCGTCCGCGTACTGCACATTTTCTGCGGCACCGACGAAATCCCGGATGCTCTCGCCGAATGGGAACGTTTTGGCTACCGCGTCAAGGAAGTGTTGCCGCTAGACTTGTTCCCAGGCACGCCGCATCTCGAAACGCTCGTCGCACTAGAAAGAAAGTAATTATAAAAGCGCCCGCTACCTTAGATTCATTTTAGTAAATGTTTCGTAATGGTCGTTGGTATAGTAGATATTGCAGTTTTTACTATAAACTAAGCGATTCTTTCCGCGATTAACCTCGAAGTAATCGACATCGGCTTCCTTGTAACTACCGCTCGGGAGCTTGCCGTCGCGATTTTGAAAAACATCGCCACCAATCATCACGCCCAGCTTTCTCTGCGGATTAAAGTTCCATCTTTCGAACGTGCGCCCCGTTTTACGCTCGTACAAGCGGATAGCCTCATTCTTGGTGACGTAATTAGGCGGCAAGTAGCCATTGTCACAAATAAACTTCGCCACTTCGTCTTTTGTGGTATATTGACTGCCCTGTACATCAACTTGAGCCGCCACTTCCTGATTCGAGTTTCTATCTGTATTAGGCTTTTCCGTCAGCCCGAAGAATCCCGCACCAGCAACCAAGATTGCACCCAAGGTAAGCTTGATATTACGAGACGCGCTACTGCGACGAGAACCTTTTTTATTTGAAGACATAACATTCCCTTGCGATATAAGTAAGCTACGTCAAGAATATAACTTTTTTTCTATCTTTGCTTTGGGGTATTTGATTATGGCAACATCTAACGAGAAACCGGCACTTTGGACACGCACGTTCGTGACGGTCGCCGCCGCGAATTTTCTCCTGTTTTTTAGTTTTTACCAACTGCTGCCGATTCTTCCGCTGTACATCATCGACAAATTCCAGACCGACAACGCGACCGCGGGTATCATCATTTCGCTTTACACCATCGGTGCTCTCGCCTGCCGCCCCTTCGCAGGCTTCCTCGTCGATACGCTCAGCCGCAAGCCGCTCTACTTCTGGACGTTCTTTGCATTCACCGTCTGCTTTGTCGGTTACAAGGTCGTCGGGCTTTTGCCGATTCTTGCCGTCGTGCGTTTCGCCCACGGGCTTTTCTTCGGCATATCGAGCACGGCAAGCAATACGGTTGCCATTGACGCTCTGCCCGCGAGCCGTCGCGGCGAAGGCATCGGATATTTCGGCATCAGCGTGAATCTCGCCTTCGCCACCGGTCCCATGACCGGAATGTTTCTTTACGAAGCATTCGGCGACACCATCGTCTTTGCAATTTCCATCGCCCTTTGCGTCATCGGCCTCATTCTCGTGCAGACGTTACGCGTTCCCCGCAAAGAGAAAAAACCGCACGCCCCGCTTTCGCTCGACCGGTTCTTCCTCACGCGTGCCGTCCCGCAGTTTGCAAACTTCATCTTTGTCGGTTTCGCTTACGGCCCGGTCACCAACTACATCGCCCTTTACGCCAAGGAACTCGGCATCGGCGGTTCGGGCTGGTTTTACGCCCTTATCGCCGCAGGCCTCATTTTGAACCGCATCATGACGGGCCGCCTCATCGACCGTGGCTACCTCATCCACCTCGTCGGCACCGGCATGACGCTGAATGTCATCGCATACTTTATCCTCACTTTCAGTCACGGAGTCGCCACATTCTTCATTGCGGCATTCCTCATCGGAACAAGCCTCGGACTCATCTTCCCCGGTTACCAGACCATGTGCGTGAACCTCGCCCGCCACGATCAACGCGGCACCGCGAACAGCACGTACCTCAGCGGCTGGGACATCGGCATCGGAGCAGGGATTCTCACCGGTGGCGCCATGGCGAACTACTTCGGCATGCATCGCCCCGTATTTCTCGCCTGCGCCATCGCGCTAGTCATTGCAGACATCCTGTATTTCACATGGACGTCGCGACATTACCTTAAAAACAAACTGGAAGGGTGATTGCTAATCAGGCATTAGCTAGCGCGCTTATCCTCGTACATTTTCTTGTCGGCGTGCATCACACAATCTTTAAAGCTATTGATATCGCCGTTCCAACGGGCAAAACCCATGCTGGCCTCGATTGTGTAGGAGAGCGAACGACCCTTATTTTCAATTTCTTCTTGCAAACAATCATGAATGCGTTCAACCAGTTTTTCTGGGAAATCCGTCCGCGCAATCAACAAGAACTCGTCACCGCCATAACGGCAAAGGAATATCGAAAAACTCACACGTTCGCAAGCCTTCTTTAACGCCTGCGAAACAAGGACAAGCGCCCTATCGCCTTCGACATGGCCGTAAGTATCATTAATCTGTTTAAAGTGATCAATATCAACCATCAATATAAACGAATTTTTCAAGTCACGCACCTGATGCAAATAATGGTTCAGCCTGTTGCGATTGTTGAGCATCGTCAAGGAATCCGTCGAAATCATCTGGTTCTGCAAATGCAAATAGACAAACAAAATAATGAACGTGCACCAGAAACAGAATATCGGCGTCGTGAGGGCAAAGAAAACTTGCGCTCCGCCCGCAATAATGCAGCCCGGCGTGTAACTGGCCACAATCATAAACGTTTTCAGGTTCGGGCTATTCTGCAACGAGCACCCGCGAACAAGGCCGCGAACCGTCGCCGACACAAAATAGACCACAGGGATAAATGCCAAGACAACATAATAGAAAAAACGCGGTTCCAAATTTTCTTCAAGCCAAAAATCCGGAGCAAAAGCAAAAGACACAAGCAAAGCGAAGGACAGTAGCACAATCGGAATCCGCAACTTCACCTCGAATTGATGAATCTGCAAGCGGGTCATCTCCGGTCGCGTGCTGATTTCGGCAAACAAGAAACAACTGTAGGCGACAATTGCCAAAATCACGGCGTTGAGAAAATTCACGGCAAGAACGCTAAACGTATTTTTCGGGAAAACGCTATCGTTTACAAGCGCCCAAACGGAATCGTTCATGAAATAAATGATGTGCCACAACACCAAATTCTGGAAAAGAGAGTGTTTCATCTGCGGCGTCGGCAATTTTTTTATGCTGTAAAGCAACAGCATCAAAATGCATGCGCACCCCACATTGACTTCCGCATAGAATCCAAATACACTCATAAAGAAGAAAATATATTATTTCCCTCAAAACGTGAAAAAATTGCACGTATAATTCCAAAAACAAAAAATTTTCGGTTAATTGGCGCGCCAAATGTTGCATATAGAACAGAAAATAATCCAATATAATTCAAGAAATTGAGTTTTTGCCCATTTTTACAAAATTTTGTTGCATCAAAAATTGCTTTTTCGCCTTCAAAAAATTATATTAAGAGTTAGATGAAACCGATTATTGAATATTCCGATTTCCGCCAATACATGCGGGATTTCTACGAAGAACGCAAACTTCGCCATGTTTTTTCGTGGCGTGAGTTTTCCAAAAACGCCGGATTCACGTCGTCTTCGTACATGAAGGTCGTCTGCGACGGCAAAAGCAACCTCAGCCGCATCGGCGTTGAACGCACCGGGCAGGCAATGGGGCTGGTCGGTTTCGAAATGGATTACTTCAGGGCCATGGTCAAGTTCGGGCAAGAAACCGACGACGAGAAAAAGAAAGTCGCCTACGCAGAAATGCTCGCCATCGCCAAGGAACACAAGGTCAGAGTCATCGAGGGCGACCTGTTCGATTTTTACGAATCCTGGAAAAACCCCGTCTTGAGAGAACTCGCCCCGCTAATGCCTGGCGCCACCCCCGGAGAACTCGCCAAGAAATGCTACCCGGAAATTTCCGCTTACGACGTCAAGCAATCGCTCGATTTTTTGACGAAAGCGGGTTTCTTGAAAAAGACCGGCGAAAACACTTACGTTCAAAGCGAAACATCCATCAAGGGTTCCCCAGAAGCGACACGCCTCGCCATCCGTGAAATGCACCGCGAAATGGCAAGAATTGCAGAAAAGTCGCTCAACTTGGCCAAGGCAGAAAGGAACTTCAGCGGCATCACCATGGGAATTTCCAAGGATTCCTACGAACAAATCGTCAAAGAGCTTGACGAATGCCGGAGAAAAATCGTAAGCATCGCAGCCGGCGATAAAAACATCAACCAAGTTTACAGATTAAATTTACAGTTGTTTCCGCTGACACGAAACGCCAAGGAGAATAATGATGATTAAGTTGTTTTCAAAAATCTTTAGCTCCAGCGTCCCCGCCATGGCGGTTTTTTGCGTAATCGCCTGCACATCAGAAAATCCGATATTTACCGGTACAGCCGAAGAGCCCAACCAGTTCGCCCAAGGATACGACGAATCCAGTTCCTCTATCGGCATAGAGACCTCTTCATCAACCGCATACTCGTCTCAAGAACAAATTCATCTCCCGCAGAATTCGTCTTCAAGCAAGAGGTCTCAGCATATGTCCTCAAGCAGGGCCCCGCAACCCAAATCCGCAAGCACCGTTCCAGCCAGTTCAAATGCAGGCTCCCCAGCCCCCCATGAAGGGAGTATTGGACATGCAGGCAATGATCCATACAGCGAACAAACTCTTGATTATTACCTTCAGAAATACAAGGTTCCCGGCGTCACCTTCGACGAGAACGTTCTCGCATATAACGTCACATATAAATCTTGCGATTTATCACAAAATTCATGCAACGAAGTGCCAGACCTTCCGCCTTTTGCGTCTAACGGATTGTACAAAATAACGGACGATAATCTGGCCAACGCGATTTCAATATACTCTATTACGTCTAAATTCATGGGAGGAACGCTCGCGAGTTCCGATGGATGCCCTCTCTACGTGCTGAACATCAACGAAACCTCGCCTGCCGTACACGTCCTCACAAAAATTTCGAAGGACACCCTCACAGTCGCAACATTCTACGACAACTGCGATTACGAGCCAAGACCATTCGACATGCACGTCGGATTCCTATTCTCGTACTGCGGAGAACTTTCCGAAAAACCAGAAATCGTCATAACAAGTACACTCAACGAAGCCATGACGCCATGCGGCTCCGTGGAATACAAAGAGTACATCAGCAAAAAAATCCTGCCGGCAGCAACAACGATATCCCCAATACAAGATTAAAGAAAAAAAGAGGAGGAATTATGAAAAAAATTTTGGCATATCTTGTCGCCATATCGCTTGTATTTTTAGCATGCGACGATTCTTCGTCAAGCCCCGCGTTTCCTGAAACAACTCCAGAAAGTTCGTCATCCATCGCAACATCTGATTCCATATCCAGCAAAACCGAAATCCACTCATCAAGCAGCTCTGCTATTCCACTCTCGTCAAGCAGCATCGCCATTCCGTTTTTATTAAGCAGTTCATCATGGAATTCCAGATGGGATATAAACGGATGTTGCCCTGAAAGCGGAGCACAATCAAGAGTTATAACCCTAACCAAATTTGGCGATACCGTCAACGTAACACTTGGAGAAAAAGAAATCTTTCGTGACAGTCTTTGCATTCCACCCCCTCCATCAGTCATAATTATAACATGCAATCCGCCAAAGATAACCTACAACGACTCCATCGTTATCGACTCCAGCATTTCCGTGACGTCAAGCAATTCTATCTTGAGAGATAACCGGGACGGGGAACTCTATAAAACCATAAAAATCGGCGACCACATTTGGATGGCCGAAAATCTCCGCATTTTATCAGAATACAGCGAGTGTTACAAAAATGACCGGAATAATTGTAAAGAGTACGGAACCTTATACAAGTTGTCCGAAGCAAAATACGTTTGCCCTACAGGATGGCGCCTGCCAACAGCCGAGGAATGGCCAAAAGAACCTGATGACTTTGTAACAAATTATCCAGGCATCTATTATGCCAAATTAATGTCATTTGAAGGGATAGATGAATCCGCACATTTTTGGACATCCTCAACAGATGCACAAAACAACGACTGTCCCGTAAAAATTTTAACAAGCAAAGGTTCCGAGCAGCCAAAACCAACTTGTGCAGAAAGCGAGAACGACTTCTTGTCCATTCGCTGCGTGAAAATTAATTCGAATTAATTTACATTCACTCTTTGGAAAGTACGTCCAAGCCGCACCAAGTAGGCGCCCGGAGGTAAGCGTTCAATCTGTAAAGTTCCCAAGTAGCGGCCTTGCAAATCGAACACCGTTGCCAAACCCGATGCGTTCACAAAACTGTCTAAGCGAGTTGCGATAGATGTCGTGCCCGAACTCGACGAAACGCTGGCAGAACTCGAAGGCGCCACGGAACTGCTCGAAAGTCCGTATTCGAAAGCGCCGAGGTCTGGTGCTTTACCAACGAACGGGAAGCCTAGATTTTCGCCCTTGTCGATGGCTCGGCTTCCTTTTTTGAGTTTCAGGAAATCTACGTTGGGCAAGCTCCCGTCGGCCTTGCGCGGGCCCAAAATTCCCGCAATCGTAGAGAGGTCTTTTCCCGTAACAGTCATGCTCGGATCGTCAAGACTCTCAAAATCGTCTTCCGTCAAGTCCAGCTTCAAATTCCAAGTATTGTTTTCGCCAGCCGGGCAATCCACATAATGGTCGATGTTCTGGCTCGATATCTTTTCCCAGCATTCCCCGATTTGTGATAGTTTATTCGGGAATGCGATGTTGTTCTTGAGCACGTGCGCGTTGTCGCCCGTAAGCGGGGCCACCTCGGCAAGGCGAGTTTTGCCGTCTTCGTCGTAGAGCGTCGATGCCATGCTGTAGGCGCGGTCTTCGTTCATGTAAGACGTGTTGTTGAGCCACTTGCTGCCGGCATTGGTGTAGTTCGCGTAAAAGCCCGAAGATTTGTTTTTCCAGGCGACGCAGAACTTGATAGTATGATGCCCGGTGCCATACGTGCTCTGGCCCATCTTGATTCCGTAACCGTTCCCGTTTTTCGGGTTGCCACGCCCGTAATCGCTGTAGCCGTTCCCCATGGCGTAGCAGTTCTCCAGAACCACAGGGAATTCCTGATTGATGAAGTCGAAACCGTCGTCGCTGTTCCACCAAGCGCGACACCCGATGAACTTCGTCGTATCGCCCTGGCCAGGCTTCTGGTAATGCGCCCCGAAACCGTCGGCATTCTCGCCGTCGCCCTGCCAACCCGTGGGGTCGTAATTGTCATGCGCGTCGCAGTTCAAGAAGATATGTCCGCCGCCATCGTTGGCGCCGTCGTTCGCGAAAAATCCCGGACCCGCATTGTGGTGACTTTCCATCTGTTCCAAGAAAATATGCTTGCTCGCGTAAAGGAAAACGCCGGAATTCGAATTGTGCACCATCGGCGTGTTGCGAACCTCGATTCCCTTCAAATGCAAAAACTTCGCCGAAATCACGATAGGCGAGGTGTACATCGCCCCCTCGGGCGTCCCGTCGCTATGGTCCGTGCCAATGGCCACCGGGAGATTCGCCGCGTCAAAAATCGGCCGCTCGCCCGGATACGCAAGGTAATGAATGCGATTGTCGTCGCTCTCGCCGCTCGCCGTCAACAGGATGCCCGCAGTCATTTTGTACCGTTCGTAAAAGACGGTGTCGTGCAAGTCGTAAATGCCGCCGCGAATCCAGACGGTATCGCCCGCATGCACTACCGTATTTGCCTTGTTGAGCGTCGCGAAAGGCTTGTCCTTTGTGCCCGCCGCACTATCGCTGCCGTCGGTCGCCACGTAATACACGGCACCGAACGACTGGGTAGCCGCCAAAGCCACCGACAAAACCGCTCCCAAAGCAACCATGAACTTTTTTCTCATAAACACCTGCAACAACTTCTTGTAATATACTCAAATTTTCGAAGAAGCAGGTGTGAGCCGCAACAAATTGATTAAGCTAGCCATCGAGGCCTGTGCACCCCTCGAACATTTCCTTGTAGCAATCCATTGCTAATGTGGTAGCGGGAAGTGTGGGAATTTGTACGAGACCAGTACACTCGCGGAACATTGCCCAATAGCATTCAACGGCCAAGGTCGTAGCAGGCAGTTCTGGGGCCTGCGTAAGGCTCACGCACTCCTGAAACATCCAAGCGTAACACTTGTCGGCTAATTTTGTGGCTGGCAGTTCTGGAGCTTGCGTAAGGCTTGTGCACCCCAGGAACATCCAAGCGTAGCACTGTGTGTATAATTTCTTAGCAGGGAGCGCCGGGGCGTGAGTCAAGCTGGAGCATCTTAGGAACATCTCCCTGTAGCACCTGTCAGCTAGTTTTGTGGCAGGCAATTGAGGAGCTTGCTTGAGGCTAGAGCACCCATAAAACATTTCCAAGTAACATTCTTTAGCCATCTTCGTAGCGGGCAGTTCCGGAGCATGCGTGAGGCTTTTGCACCCCTCGAACATACATTCGTAACAAATTCTTTCCAACTTGGTTGCAGGCAGTTCTGGAGCCTGCGTAAGACTTGTGCACTTCTTGAACATTCCATAGTAGCAGCCTTGTGCCAAAGTCGTGGCAGGCAATTCCGGAGCTTGCGTGAGATTGGAGCAACCATCGAACATTTCTTCGCAACAAAAACAATCCAACGTCATTGCGTTCAATTGAGGGGCTTGCGTGAGGTTGGTACAGCTTTGAAACATACCAGAGTAGCATCTGTTGGCTAAAATAGTAGCGGGCAAATCCGGAGCTCGCGTGAGATTGATGCAACCACCGAACATACCCCTGTAGCAGCATGCTTCCAACTTGGTTGCAGGAAGTTCTGGAGCTTGAGTAAGGCTTTTGCACTTCCAGAACATTCCATCGTAACAATCTTCAGCCAACGTGGTGGCGGGTAGCTCTGGAGCTTGCGTTAAGCTAGTGCATTCTACAAACATCCCACAATAACACTCTTTTGCCAATATAGTCGCAGGCAGTTGAGGAGCTTGCTTGAGGCTAGAGCACTCATAAAACATTCCTTCATAGCACCCCATTGAGAGCGTTGTCGCCGGCAATTCTGGAGCTTGCGTCAAGCCCGCACAATGAAGAAACAATCTTGCGAAACAGAAGTCGTTCGGGATGACTTTAGCCTCCCCCTTTCCGTCAATCAAACTCATCACGCTGCCGCTTGCAGCGATCCGTCCAGTTAGAACAAATGAAGTACTCTTTTTTTTCAGGTCCTTCGAGAAACCTTCTGGATTGTTGCCCTTCAGCCATGCACTGTCCCCTTTATTTTTCAGTACAACCGGGGTATTCTTTTTCAGGACGTTCCAAGTCTCCCCTCCATCCAGCGAGTATTGCAAATCCGGGAATTTTTTTGTTTGATTTACAGCCGAAAACGACGCATTGTCCTCCTCGGCTGTGAAGGTGAGGTAATTGCAGGACGGCACAACTTCGGCACGCCCATCCGTGAAAAGAGTTTCTGTTTTCTGTTCATTCATTTGTTGTTAGCCCTCTGCTGAACGGTTGCTTTTTTATAGAACATCGCCATCGCCGATTTTTCAATATATAATTTTTGGAAGGGAGGCGTTTTCCAAGACAGAGCTTGCCTAAGCTCCTGAGTGCAAAATCAAATCAGCAAGAGCCTTTTGAGCGTCCGAATTGGCAGAATAATTCCGCATGACGGATTTCATGTCGAGGAGGCGCATTTTTCCCGTCGGACATTAGTGTATCTAAATAGTCAAATGTCGGCACAGGTGTCGAAAGGAAATTTTACATCTTGTAAAACGTATACCCTTGAGGTAAAGTTATCGAAGGCATCCACAGAGGAAATCCGTTCCATCCTTTCTCTTTCTCACCATTCAATCTATACAGAGCACAAACAATATTATTTGGATATCTCTGCATTAATAATCTATCTGATGCAGAAAGCATTGTTCCTGTTCCTGCTCCAATAGAACGATTCCTTTTCACCAACAACAAGACTTTTTTTGAGATTCCATCATCTGCATTTTCAAGAATATCCAAAGCATTGATAAAATTCTTTGATTTCCAATCATATTCTTGACTACTATCTATTTTTGACAATACACTTTTCAAAAAAGGGATGTCTGTTTCGTAAAATGAATCAGAATCAGGAAAACTGCTTAACACGCCATCAAGCAAATCAACATTGCTATTTATAGGATAAGATGCAAAATAATTGACACCACCAACAAGTAGTTGCAATTTTTCTGTATTTACCACATTTTTTCTAGTCGGTCGAATTCCTTCCATATAAAAAAGATGTGTATCATTTATACCCGTCGTCCTTATTTGGTTTACAAGGGCATTCTGCGAAGCATTCAATTCTTGAAATAGTTTGTGGATAAAGGGAGGCATATAAAGACGGATACTACTTCTATCTCTGTCGTATCCGAACATTCGACAATGCTGCCAAAATGTGTCTGCTTGAGGAACCTTCGCGCTTCTTGAATAATACACCGTTTGTAAGTAAGGGAATGTTACGCCACGACCTAATGTATTTCCACCGATAACAATATTGAAACCTTCTGTAATAGATTGCGAAGCATCCGATACGGAATTTAAGGTGATAATGTTTATTTTTGAATGAAAAAGCAAGTCGCGAATTTCATCAAAAATTTTTCCAAAAGGCAATATATCAGGCTTCGTCTTCTGAATATCTTCCCAACATTCCTTGAAACTTAATTGAAGTACATCGTCTTCCATATTTTGCAAAATGTCATTAAGATGAGCTCCAACCTTTTGCGCAATAACATTATGTTCTTTAATTCTAACACTTGGATGAATTAAAGCAGAACAAGTTAATTTTCCATTAAGGTTTGTTTCTGCAGAGATTATCAAAAAATGTCTTATGGCTGTAGCCAATCCTTCAGTTATTTCAGCATTGGCCTCTTTATTGTCTTCAATTTCGGAGGAATCCACTTCTCTTATACAATAAGAGTCTGGTTTTGCAAAAAAGAAATTTCCACCAACATAGTCTTTGCCAGGCTCAAAGTATGTTACAGCATCAGGTCGAAAATCAGAATCTACACTTTGTAACAAAACGGCTTGCGGAGTTGCTGTAACCTGCATGTAAACACATGATTGAGCGTCATCGCATATGGCACGTAGATTATTGTTTATGGTGCTATAATCATCTTGGTTAACTTTAGTATTTAGACTTCCAGCATCAGCTTCATCATCAATTACAAAGATGGGAGAATCTTTCAATCTCTTTGAATTCAAAAATTCATTACGCCATTTCTTTAGGATTCTCGAATTCTTTTTCAAAACAACCAAAGAAGGCTGTGTTGTATTAGCTCTAAATCGAATAGTATCCGTTTCTCCACAAACGCAAAGACCTTCTTGAAAGCTTTGCAAAGCCCTTAAAAATGTCTGAAGTTGTAATTTCGTATTGTCACTTGTCACCAACAAAAAATGATAGAAGCCAGCATCAATGGCTGCGGCCATAACACCAAACATATGGCTAGTCTTTCCACTCTGAACCTCACCCAACAACAATTCATTAAATCGCTTTTTCTTATATGATTGCAGCAAATCCTTTTTCAGAATTTTTTCTGCAATTAACTTGATGCTTTTTTTTGTATCTTCATACGGAATCTCGTTTAAATATCGATCCAAATAAGTCATCATCACACCCCAAAGTCAAGAAACCAATCATCATTTCCAATTTTCACAAGTTTCGCATTTGTTCGTCCATAGTCAGCAAGCACCTCATCGGTAACAGGAAATCCTGCCGTCAAGACTCCAGCATTTTCAAGCCGTCCTTTTATCCACTTTCCCAAAATTTTCAAATCCTTAGATGATCGAAAATTCTTGGAATAATCACCACTTGTTTTACATTGGAATGAATACCCATCATCCGTGAACACATTAAATTCTCTACAATAAGGGTAATTCGATAGCTCCGTTATTGATTTTGACACAATAATTTCAACTTCATACCAATCTCTTGGCAAAATGATTCCATTAGCTTGTTCACGGCCTTTTCCAAAGAAAACATTTAGGTTACTTTTGCCCTCTGTTTTCATCGGGATTTCAAACGACACATTTGATTTTGCAGCAAGTTCAATTTTTTCTTGCAGCTTTCGTTTATCTAACTTGCGGACATCAAGATAATTTTCAAACAAATCTCTATGAGATTCAATCTTTATATCTCCATCATCAACGTGTTCCAATGGAATACAGTTTTTCTCTTTCA
>JAEEGH010006374.1_pt1 | contig 28961 bp, 16 predicted proteins | sample 9134181 | NCBI WGS metagenome assembly JAEEGH01 (sample SAMN16246544, study PRJNA631951) | gut metagenome | biome: gut microbiome; feature: rumen; material: DP-attached | host: Bos | place: Iran: Karaj | collected 2018-10 | reverse complement strand
CAGGCAGGCCTTCACATCCTCATCCGTCATGTTCCAAGGCTCCTTGATGGTGGGTTTGCCGTTGGCATCGCTCATGGCACCGGTGGCGTCCAGGGTGGTGGCTCCGGAGTTGATCAGGTGGATGAATCCGCCGGCGGCGAGCCCTTCGGGGGCCTTGCCGGTGACGCGCTTCACGGCCTCGGGGCTCCAGTAGGTGCGCACGTCGCTGAACATCACGCCGCGGTTGGTGAGCAGGTGCCCGAACATCATCGAAAGGCCGTTCAGGGCATCATTTTCGGTTGCGAGGGTGTAGGCTTCGCGGATGCCGTTCCAGTCGAAGGAGGAGCACATCAGGCTCTCCGGGAAGTCAAAGTTGGGCTTGTAGTCCGTCCACTGGCGCTGGCCCTGCACGCCGCCTGCGATGGCGTTGTGGCCGAGGGCTTCTTCTTTATATCCCATCTCCAGGAGCTTGGGATTGCCGAACATCAGGTCGCGGATGATCATCATGTTCTTCACCGTGAACTCCCAGTCGGCGTCCTTCTCCTCGCGGGTCTTGCCCTTGCCCTTTCCGTTGAATGATGTCATGGGCGTGCCGGGGAAGAGGGCGCGGTCTTCGTTGTAGTCGTGGCCTTCCTGCGGCTTGCAGTACTTATCCACCCACTCCATGGCCTTCTTGAACTCTTCGTGGTCGTAGATGCCGAAGTCCACGCGGCGGAGGATCTCCACCAGCGAGACGTATTCGGCGCGCATGCCGAGGTATTTCTGCAGGAAGTCGGCGTTCACGATGGAGCCGGCGATGCCCATGCAGGTGTTGCCCATGGAGAGATAGCTCTTCCCGCGCATGGTTGCCACGGCCTGTGCGGCGCGTGCAAAGCGCAGGATCTTTTCCGCCACGTCGGCAGGGATGGTGTTGTCGGCGAGGTCCTGCACGTCGTGTCCGTAGATGCCGAAGGCAGGCAGGCCCTTCTGCGCATGGGCGGCCAGAACGGCGGCGAGATACACAGCGCCCGGGCGCTCGGTGCCGTTGAAGCCCCATACCGCCTTGGGATAATGGGGGTTCATATCCATGGTTTCGGATCCGTAGCACCAGCAGGATGTAACCGTGATGGTGCTGCCAACTCCCTCGCGCTCGAACTTCTCGGCGCAGGCGGCGCTTTCCGCCACGCGGCCGATGGTGCTGTCGGCTATCACGCACTCCACGGGGGAGCCGTCTCCGTTGCGCAAGTTGCTGGAAATGAGGTCTGCCACCGCATGTGCGAGGGCCATTGTCTTTTCTTCGAGATTCTCGCGTACGCCGCCCTGACGTCCGTCAATGGTGGGGCGTATGCCTATTTTGGGATACTTCATAATTTATAGGTTTTGTTTTTGGATTCTATACATTCTCCAGCCGTAGGTGGCCACCACCGCGAAGCAGAACAGCGGCAGCACGAACGAGAAGTTCACCGCCGGATGGCCTGCCACTGTGCCGAGGTCGATCAGCATGCCCTGGAGCGGGGGCATCAGGGCACCGCCCACTATGGCCATCACCAGGAACGCGGCGCCGAGCGAAGTGTCGCGGGCGTCCACATCTTCCAGCGCAATGCCGTAGATGGTGGGGAACATCAGGCTCATGAAGAAGCTGATGCCCACCAGGCAGAAGAGCCCCGCCTTGCCAACTATGCAGATGGCTCCGATGGTGCAGAGGGCCGCTCCTATGCCAAAGAGGCCCAGCATCTTGCGGGAGTTGAGGTATTTCATAAGCATTGTGGAGATGAAGCGGCTCGCAAGGAAGAGGCACATTGCCACTATGTTATATGTCTGTGCGGTTGCCTTGTTGATGCCCAGGTTGTCGGCATACTGGATGATGAAGGTCCACACCATGATCTGGGCGGCCACGTAGAAGACCTGGGTGAGCACGCCCCCGCGGTAGACGCGGTTGTGCCAAAGGTTGTGCAGGGTCTGGCGGGCGGTATGAGTGTTGCCGGCGGCTTTCTCCTCCTCGCCCTGAGTCTTGGGCATCCGCGTGAGCGCGATGACTGCGAGCACCACCAGCACCACCAGCCCGATGATCACGTAGGGGTTGCGGATGACTGCCAGGTCGTGCAGGCGGATGTCGGCCTTTTCGGCCTCCGATAGGGCAGGGAAGATGATGTTGCCGGCCGCATCCCTCTTGTCCGACAGCAGCTGGGGGAGCACCACGAAGGATGCCACCGCCATCCCGCAGAGCGAGCCCATGGGGTTGAAGGTCTGCGCGAGGTTGAGGCGGCGGGTAGACGTCTCCTTGCTGCCCAGCGAGAGGATGAAGGGGTTCGCCGTGGTCTCGAGGAAAGCGAGGCCGAAGGTGAGGATGTAGAGGCTGATACAGAAGAAACTGAACTGCTGGTACGCCGCCGCGGGGATGAACAGGAAGGCGCCCACCGCATAGAGGCCGAGGCCCAGCAGGATGGCGCTCTTATAGGAATACCTGCGGATGAAAAGCGCCGCCGGGATGGCCATCGTGGCATAGCCGCCGTAGAATGCGAATTGGATGAGTGATGCCTTCGCCGCGCTGAGTTCCATCACCGTCTGAAACGCCGCCACCATAGGGTTGGTAATATCGTTTGCAAAGCCCCACAGCGCGAACAGGCTGGTAATCAATATGAAGGGAACGAGATACTTTTTCTCGACCAGTTTAGCTTTAGTGTTCATATCTACAAATATAATAATTTTTACGCAGGAGTGTTGCGTTTGATGTACTCGGTTGGGGTGCAGCCGATGACGTGGCGGAAGGTGGCGGCGAAGTAAGAGGGCGTGGCAAAGCCGGTGGCGTAGGCAATCTCCGAGATGGATTGTTTGCGTTCCAGCAGCAGCCGGCAGGCTTCGTTGAGGCGCACGGTCTTGATGAATTCCAGCGAGGATACGCCGAAGAGGGCCTTCACCCGCAGGTGTAAGTTAGAACGGCTCATATTCATAGCGCTCGCCAGAGCCTCCACGGAGAAATCCGGATTGTCAATATTCTCTTTCACTACCTGCATCGCCGTACGCATGAAATCTTCATCCCCTTTGTGGAACACCTTGGCAACGCTGGTCTCGTTGGCGGGTGACTTGCCCGCACCTATGCTGATGAATTCCAGTGAGAAATCGCTAAGGAGTTTGTTGCGCACCTTCTCCATCTCGGTCTGGTACTCCTTCTTTTTCCTGGCAAGCAGGCGCATGATGAAGAATGCGACCAGAGCAACCGCCAGCAGTACGGCAATCATCCTGGCCAGCATGGTTTCGTACCAATAGGGGAGAATCTTGAAGTGGAACTCCAGGTTCTCCGGATTACGAATGCCGGAACTGTTCCGATATGCCAGGAGGAAGGTATATGAGCCGTGCGCCAGACCGTAGTAGACCGCGCGCCTGTCCTTTCCGGCTTCACGCCAGGAATTGTTGACACCATCCAACTGGTAGAAGAAACGCCCGTTTTCTCCGGAAATGAAATCCGGAGCGGAAAACAGTATGCAGATGTCGCGCTCTTTGGGTTTAAGGACAATGGAATTCCCTTCCGGATATCTCCTTACACCGTTCACTTCTATCCCTGTAATAATTGGCGAAACGGCTTTATGAGTGGTGCTGATTGTCGAAGGGTTGAAGCGGACCAGGCCGGTAAGCCCGCCGAAGTACATTTCGCCATTGCTTGTCCTGCAATGGGCATATGTGGTGAAACGATTGTCCGGTATGCCGTCCGCCACCGTGAAAATGTATTTGTCCCCGCTTGCCGGATCCAGCCGGCACAGTCCGTTGTTTGTGCTTATCCACAGTATACCATCGGAGTCTTCTTCAATGCCGTGGATGACGTTGTCCGGCATACCATCCTGGACGGTATATGAGCGGACGGACCCGTCTTTGCGGTTATAACAATACAGTCCCTCGCTGGAACCGAGCCATATCCGTCCGTTGCAATCCTCATGGATATCTTCCACGTATTTGATTTCAGACAGAACTTTAGGGAGTGGTGTGATGTCCCAAGTGTCGAGGTTGAGGGCTGTTGTACCGAACTTTTTGCCTATCCACAATAGGCCTTGCGAGTCAAGTTCAATGGTTTTGATTTTGGACAGGTCGTCCGCAACCTGAATCCTTGTTACCCGCCCGGTCATCTCATCATAATCGAACAGCCCTTCCTGGGTGCCGACAAAGAATCCTCCGTGGCCATTGTCCAGGATAGCGTATGTGCTGTAGAGTTGCCTGTCTTCGATCCTCCTCGGTTGACGGCTGCCTTTGTTCAGCACCAGCAGCTCTCCATTGTCGGAGCCTATGAAGATACGGCCGGTATAACGGCTGATGTGTATGCATTTGATGTCCGGCTGGTCCTGGGAACTTTTGCCGAGGCCCTTTATATGGTCGAAACTGCCGTCCTTGCGCAGATGGCTGAGGTCCCCGGAGTTGGTTCCTATCCAGAGGGAGCCGTCGGAATCCTCGGCTATATCGCTGATAATCCTTCCGTTAAGGTATTGGTTTCCGGGCCGGGAAGGGATCTCCGTAAACTGGGAGAACATTGGGTTGCAGTAGCTCACACCTCCATAGTAGGTGCCGAGCCACATGGTTCCCTGCCTGTCGCAATAGATATCCCAGACACTGTCGTGGGTGATGCTGCCGGGGTTATAGTAGTCGTGATAATAAACCTCGAAGCGCCCGTCTTTCAGTATGTTCAGGCCGTTTTTGGTACCAATCCAGATGGCGCCGTCCTCTCCGCGGCACAGAACTCTGACGTAGTCGAAACTGAGGCTTCCCTTGCGGGATGACGCCCTGTAGTGATTCAGGATGGAACCGTCTTCCTTCATCTCCCATAAGCCCTGTCCTTCGGTTCCTGCCCAGATATGCCCAAGACTGTCGGGTAGTATGCAATTGACCTTGACATTGCCGATATCCGCCGGGATAAAGTAAATGTTGGTCAGTTCTGCAGACATCCTGATGATACGCCCGTCCATACTTCCTATATATATTGTATCGCCGGCAGTATAAAGGGTGTTTGCACTAAGCTCGGAAAGAATGTCCGGAATCTGCTCGCGGGAAAACCTCTCCAGGTCGCTGTCGAATAACCAAAGTCTGCTCCCGACAATGGCCAGATAACGGCTTTCCGAAAGCTGAATTATGTCACTAACTATGCCGTCCGGGCTTGGGAAGTTGTGGAATGTCCCGGTTGCATATTCGAATACCGAAAGACCGGAAATATGCGCGACAAGGAGCTTGCCGGCGCTATTGCAAATAATTTTATAGATGCGGTCGTCGGGGATGCTGTGCTCCGTGGGAATGTTGTGCCTGAAGACGGAATACCTGCTGCCGTCGAATGATACGAGCCCATTCAGTCCTCCGAACCACATGGTGCCCAGACTATCCTGGCAGACGGTTTCTATGTTGATTCCGGTGGTCTCTGACGGAAGGCTGTGGAAAAACAGCGATCCGGTAAGCAAAGATATTAATATGTGTGATAAAATTGACATTTGCACAAAATTAATAACAATTTTGACAAATGAGATATTTATTGAAAAATAGTCCGATTACCTTTGCGATGAAGGAAACTGATAACCAAGCCAGAATGCATTTACTTTCAAACGTTTTCAGAATTGCTGTCGGTTGTTTGATGCTGACTGTGGCATCTTGCGGCACGGCAAAGCTGTCGGTTATGAGTTTCAACGTGCGGCAGAGCCACGCCAAAGAGGTGAACCCGAACGATTCCTGGGACAACCGTAAGGAAGCCTGCCTGGAAATGCTCCAAACCCGCAAGCCGGACCTTGTTGGTTTCCAGGAGGCGCAGTTCAAGGGGCAGTGGTCCTTCTTCCGTGACAGCCTTGCATCAGAGTACGACAGCGTCGGCATTGGCCGGGACAACGGCGTTGATAAAGGTGAAACCTCCGGATTTCTTTACAAAACTTCCGTACTGACTCTGCTTGACAGCGGCACCTTCTGGGTGTCCGAAACGCCTGATGTCCCCTCGAACTCCTTTGACGAAAAATATAATCGTTCCCTGACCTGGGGGCTTTTCAAAGTAAACAAGACCGGGAAGCGCTTCTTCTATTTCAACACCCATCTTGGCCTGACCTGGAAGTCGCAGGTAGAAGGTGTGAATATGATTGTCGGGAAGATGAAGGAACTCAACCCTGAAGGCATTCCCCTCATTTTCAGCGGAGATCTCAATACGGATATCTCCAGCAAGGCATTCGACAACCTGAAACAGATCATGCTCAACTCCCACGATGTCGCACCTGTTACCGACGACATCCCCACCTACAACGCCTGGGGGAACAAGAACAAGGAGCGCATCATCGACTTTATCTGGATTACTCCGGACATCAAATGCCTTGAGTATCACACGGATACAACTCCATACGGTGGACATGAACTGATTTCGGACCACTATCCAGTCTATTGCATAATTAAAATCTCTTAGCATATGAGAAAACTGTTAATTGCTCTGATAGTCATGTTGCCGGTTTTCGCCTCTTGCGGCAAACCGGATGAAAACGGCGGGTCTTCTGCTGAATGGAAATTCAAGCCTACTCCTGCCGGGCAAATCAAGCTGATGAGTTTTAACATCCGTGGTGTCACCAACGAGGACGATATCCGGAACAACTGGGCTATGCGTGCCGGTGCTTGCAGGATGATGGTCGAGGATCAGCAGCCGTCCATTTTAGGTATGCAGGAGCAGAATGAGACACAGTGGACTTACATGTATTCGACATTGTCTCCCAAGGGCTATGAGGGCCTTGCCACCACGGATGTAAAGGCTGCTTTTCTATACCGTACGGACCAATTTGAAGTGGAGGACAACGGATTGTTCTGGCAGTCGAAAACACCCGACCGGTCCTCTGAATGCTGGGACGGATTTGTGCGCCCTGTTAGGTGGGCGGTTATGCATATTCTGGGCACGGATCAACGTATCTTCTATGTTACAACGCACGTTGGTCTGACGGGAGAATCCCAGTCGAATGGGATGAAACTGATAGCGAAGAGGATTCAGGCGTATAATACCCATAATTATCCTGTGGTCCTTATGGCAGACTTCAACGTTGTTGCAACAAGCAGTTATTTCAATGAAATCAGAGAGACGATGGCCCTCACCCGCGAAGTTGCTCCGATTACCGACCAGATTCCAACTTACAACGCCTGGGGAAATGTGGACAAAGAAGTGATCATTGACCACATCTGGATATCCAAAACCCTCAACTGCACTGAATACCGTACTGTGACAAATGCCTATGACGGGCATAAGCTTATTTCCGATCACTATCCCGTTTACGCCACTTTGCAATTCTAATAATAAAGTTATGTGGGCTAACAAATATACTTTAGTACTTCTTTTATCACTGCTCATCCTTGTTCCTGTAAATGGATTTTCCCAGGGGGCAAGGACTGTCAGTGGAGTCGTTTCCGACAAAGAGGGTGAACCACTTCCGGGCACGGTGGTCATGATCTCCGGAACGACTGTCGGCACTTCTACGGACCTGGACGGTAAGTACAGTATCCGCGTGTCCGGTAACCAGACGCTGGTATTCTCCGGCATCGGTTATCTGACTAAAAGTGTTCCTACGGGTTCCTCATCCTTAATTAATGTTACGCTGGAGGAAGACATGCTTATGATCGAAGAGACCGTGGTAGTGGGCTACGGCACTCAGAGAAAGGTGGATTTGACAGGTGCGGTGGAGCAGATCGGAAGCGATGTCTTTGAAGCCCGGCCGAATTCCAACGTGACCCAGATGCTGGAGGGTGCCATACCAAACCTTAATATCTCCCTCGAAGACGGCAAGCCTATACGTACTGCGGATTTTAATGTCCGAGGCACGACCTCCATAGGTCAGGGGGGAAGCGCACTTATCTTGATAGACGGTGTGGAAGGAAACCCCGCTTATTTGAATCCGGACGACATCGCTTCGGTTTCCGTGCTCAAAGATGCGGCCTCAGCCGCCATTTATGGATCCCGTGCTCCGTACGGCGTGGTTCTTATTACCACGAAAAACCCTTCAAAATCCAGGGTGTCGGTGAATTATTCCAACAACTTTACCATATCGCAGCCCGTGGTCAAACCGGAATATGTTACGGACGGTTTCACGTGGGCGACAATGTATTACGAGGGTTTCTATAATTACAACGAAACCAAGCCTACCGATATGAATACCATGATGCCATTCACCATTTCCTGGCTCAACGAATATCGTTACAGGCACGACACAAATACTTATGGTACGATTGTCAGTGATGGCTCTTTCGGTGTAGATCCTGGCAGCTATGTGTATTTCAATGAAGGGACGGACTGGTTCGGGCTGCTGTATAAAAACCACTCTTTCGCTCAAACTCATAATGTCTCCCTGTCGGGTTCTAACGACAATTTCGACTACTATATCTCCGGGCGCCTGTACAACTTCTATGGCCTGTATAATTCAGAGAATAATACAGATGACTGTGATACCCAGAATATGCGCGTGAAAGTCGGATACAAGGCCTATGACTGGCTCAGACTGTCCAACAACTTCGAAATAGGGCACCGCAAATACGACAATCCCATAGCTTCCAATAGCTCCTCCGGCAATATCTGGGCTGAAATCAACAGTGATGGGACTCCCTGTATGCCTATGTACAACCCTGACGGTTCGTTCACCAAGGTGGGAGCATATACGGTGGGTGGTTTCCTTTATGGTAAGAGCAAAAATGTCTATGAGACCGACTACATCCGTAACACTGCAGGATTCACCGCCTCATTCCTGGACAATTCCCTCACCGTAAACGGCGACGCCACATATAAGCTCGACGATTACAACGGAATGATCCGGATTCATCCGCTTGAATTCTCACCGGCTCCCGGCATCTTCACGACCAAACCGGGTCTGGTTTCTTCCATCTCGCAGGACCACGCCGACACTAAGTATCTGTCGGCCAACCTGTATGCGGATTATTCCAAAACGCTTGGTAAACACTACATCAAGGCACTCCTTGGTTATAACTACGAACAGAGGACATACTCCAGGTTATACACTTACAATACAGACATCTTGTCCGAAGATGTGGAAAACATAAACCTCTCGTTCGGAACAGAAAAAAAGAGAGCCACCGGATCCTATAACAAATGGCGTTCAGTTGGGATTTTCTCCCGAATCAATTATAGCTTTGCAGACCGTTACCTGCTCCAATTCAATGGCAGATACGACGGTTCTTCCAAATTCCCTTCCAATGAACGCTGGGCATTTTTCCCTTCGCTTTCAGCAGGTTGGAGAATCACTGAGGAACCGTGGTTGCAAGGCATAGGCAAGGACTATCTCTCAAATGCGAAACTGCGTCTGTCGTGGGGCACGCTTGGAAACAGTAATGTGGATCCGTATTATTACGATGAAACATTCACCTTCGGCAACAGCCGTCTGCTGGGCGGCGCCGTTTACCGCAAGACGTCGGCTCCTGATCCCATCCCCACCAACCTTACCTGGGAGAGGTCCACTACCTATGATGCAGGTATGGATCTGGGTTTCTTCAATGACAGACTCCAAATCAACGCCGATATCTATCTCCGCAAGACGCAGGATATGTTTACGGATGGCCCTTCCATCCAAGCCGTTTATGGCGCTGATTCCCCCAAAGGCAACTATGCCGAACTATCCACCCGTGGCTTTGAACTCACGGTTCTCTGGAAAGACAGTTTCAAACTTGCGGGGAAACCTTTCGGATATAGTATCAAGGGGACTCTTGCAGACTATGTCTCCAGAATCGATAAGTTCAATAACGACCTGATGAAAATCGGCGGGTCCAACTCGCCGGAATACTATCCGGGTATGATTATTGGCGAGCGTTGGGGCTTTGTGTGTAATGGACTGTGGCAGAGTCAGGAAGATATCGATGCGGCCGAGGCCGCTGCCAAAGCCGCCGGCCAGCCTCATTACGATTCCTTGAACCAGATGGACCACAATTATAACCTCCATCCGGGAGACATCAAGATCGAGGATTTGAACGGTAACGGCTATATCGACAGGGGCGACCAGACGCTTGGCAATTCGGGAGACCGAAAGATTATCGCCCACGTGGAACCACGCTATATCTATAGTTTTACTTTCAGTGCCGATTGGAACAACTTCTATGCTTCGGTCTTCTTCCAGGGAATTGGGAAACGGGACTATATCACCGGCGGAGACAGCGGTCTCATCTGGGGCCAGTACAACCGTGGTTATAATCAGATACCTAAATGGCAACTGGGCAATTACTGGACGGAAGATAATCCTGATGCCTGGATGCCTCGCTATTCCTCCCGAATGAGTCCCTTCTACTCCATTCAGCGGCGTGCCAATACGCGTTACGTCCTGGATGCCTCTTATATCCGTCTCAAGAACATTCAGTTCGGCTACAACCTGCCCGAAAAGTGGACCAAGCCGCTTCATATTTCCCGCGCTAGCGTTTTCTTCTCCGGCGAGAACCTTTGGGACTGGTCGCCGATGTACAGGCATATCTGGGGAACGGTTGATGTGCTTGGTCTTGGCGAGGATCCGGAAAACAGTGCATCTGATGCCGGATCTGGCGGCAGTTATCCTATTTTGAGTTCATACAGCTTTGGTATCAATCTCACCTTCTAATCCGTGGCAGTTATGAAAAACAGACATATACTTATTCTCTTCTTTGCAGTGATGGCTGGCCTGGGCTTTGTTTCTTGTGACCTCACGGAAACGCAAAAGTCCACAGCAGATGCTGCGCTTGTATTCGGTTCCGAGACAGGCTTGAAGTCGTATTGCTATTCTTTTTACGGCTTGCTTCCTTCTGGGACCGATGCTCATCATCAGGATGACCAGATGGCAGAGTATGTGGCGAAAGCAAGCCTGAATCTTTATGAGACAGGGGGCCTTACTCCTGATTCTCAGAGTTCCTGGGGGTGGGAAGATATCAGGAATGTCAATTATTTCCTGGATCATAACAATTATCCTGGAGTCTCGCAGCAGGTCCGCGAAAACTATAACGGCATCGCCTGTTTCTTCCGTGCCTTGCTATATTTCAATAAACTGGTCAAGTACGGGAATGTGCCTTGGATAGGTCGCGTCCTGAATCCGGGGGATCCTGAACTGACTGGCCCCAGGGATAGCAGGGATGTAATCATAAGGCATATCATTGAAGATTGCGACTATGCTTTCGAGCATATTCAGGCCGACAATTCCAGTAGCAGCAATGCCAGCCTGGTGAATAGATGGTGCGCTCTGCTTCTGAAATCCAGGGTCTGTCTGTTTGAAGCATCCTGGAGGAAATACCATTCGGGATCCGCATTCGTCTTCGGCTGCGAAATGACGGCGGACGAGCTATTTAATCTGGCCGCGGATGCCGCCGGGACCATAATGCGCGACAGCCCCTTCTCCCTGCATACGTCAACAGCCTATCAGAACGGGAGAGGCTCTTATCGCGACCTTTTCTCCAGCGATTCCGTTCCCACGGACGAAGTGATGCTGGCCATCCAGAATGACGCCACCCTATCTGTGGGCTACGCCAATTATTATTACAATGTTCAGGCTACCTCCAAAGCGTCTCTTACCAGACCCTTTGTCAACACTTATTTGAATATAGATGGTTCTTATTATTCCGAGACCAAACCCGACGGTTCATACAAGACTTTCCTTGAAGAGACTACCGGAAGGGACCAGCGTCTGAACCAGACCATCCGTGGATATGATTACACCTGCAGGAATAGCAAGGGCCAGATGGTGCGTATGATTCCTGATCTTAATTATTCCCTTACAGGTTATCACATCACGAAATATACTGTGGACGATGTAGCCAGCAATGTGTACGGCGCCAACGGCAATGACATCCCTGTGATGCGATATGCGGAGGTTCTGTTGAATTATGCCGAGGCGAAAGCTGAATTGAATCAGTTGACCGACGCAGATTGGAAAAACACCATCGGGGCCCTCAGGAGACGTGCCGGCATCACCGGTGGAGCCCTTGACACAAAGCCTACAACTGTGGATAATTATCTGAAGACCAACTTCTATCCAGGAATCAACGATCCGGTTATCCTTGAAATCCGTCGTGAGCGCACTTGCGAACTGTGCCTTGAGGGCTTCCGCGAACTTGACCTGAAACGTTGGGCTTGTGGTGAACTGTGGAAGAACGCCGTCTGGACCGGTATTTTCATTCCGGCGCTGGATACTCCTCTGGATCTCAACGGTGATGGTGAGTTCGATGCTTATTTCACCAACATCACAACGCCCGCCGAGTATTCGAGCATTGCCGTTTCCATTTCTTCTCCTCTCCGTTACCTGTCAGTAGTGGGAGGAAAGATCTTGCAGGATGGCCTCACAGGACGCGCCTGGCAGGACAAGATGTACCTGCAGCCCATTGCGACCGTTGACATAACCTCAAATCCCAACTTGCTACCGAATAATCCTGAATACTAAAACTATATAGATATGAAGAAAAGCATTTTATTAATTTCAGGCATCGCCCTGATTGCATTTTCTCTCTGTGGCTGCCATAAGGAGCCCGAGACTCCGAAAATTGTTCTTTCTGCACCGGTTGTTACAGCAACTGTGGATGGGACCAGCGTCACCCTCAAATGGCAGGCAGTGACTAATGCAACATCCTACAAAGTGGAGTACAAAGAGAGTTCCACAGCGGATTACTCTGTTGCAGGGACACCTACTTACAGCCCCTACAATGTTACCGGCCTGGAGTATGGCCATTCTTATGATTTCCGGGTGAAAGCTCTTGCGAAAGATGTGGAGAGCGACTATTCGCAGGTCGTGAGTGTTTCGTTGGAGAGGAGTTTGACTCCACCAGTGATTTCCACTTCATTCGGTATTACCTTTATCGATGTCAAGTGGGAAGCCGTGGATAATGCAACTTCCTACAAGGTCGAGCATAAACCTTCTATGGAAACAGCCTGGATAACAGATTATACAGGTAATGGCGAGGATGCCGGATATGCCTTCAAGATTCCCGGGCTTTCCGGAGGCGTTACTTATGATGTCCGGGTTGCCGCCCTCGCTATCGGTTACACGACAAGTTATTCAGAGCTTTCCACTGTAACCACAACCGCCGAGCCCTCCACGATGATCAGCACCGGTGCTCAGCTGGCCACTTGGCTCAGCAGCGTCACCATCGACACCAGGGATGTGGCTGCACTGGCTAACGATATAGATATGACCGGTATCACTATTACCAGCGCTCCTTCATTCGGCGGCACGCTGGAAGGCCAGGGATTTGCAATAAAGAACCTCAAGTCTTCCGTTCCGTTGTTCCAGACCAACAATGGTGCTATCAACAACCTTGTAATTGATGAAAGTTGCGAATTTACAGTCCCCGAAGGGACCCAGATATTCGGAGCACTGGTCGCCTCCGACCAGAGAGGCACATATACCCTTGTAAAGAACAGGGCCAGCGTTACCTACAAGGCGACAAAGAACATCACCGACCAGTTGATTATCGGTGGTCTTATAGGTAAACTCGACGGAGGTCAGCTGAGCGAATGCTCCAACAGCGGTGCTGTCAAGATTGACGCTACTGGCTACAGCCACCTGGCAGTTGGCCTTGGCGGACTCATCGGTTATGCCGGGGTAATCAATGTCACTAATTGCACGAACCGTGGCCCCGTCACCCTGATTGCCGACTATGGCAAAGCCAACTCCACTCTGGAGGGCATTAGCAACGCAGGAATCAATGTGGGCGGTCTGTTCGGATGCGCCTATGACTATGGTACTGACAATGCCTCATATTTTGAGCAGTGCGTGAACGAGGCGGAGGGTGTTGTTACCGTAAGCTATACCAAATATGAGGCTTTGCCGGACGAGAATAAGAGCTGCTACGTAAGTGTGGGCGGCATTCTTGGCCGTGCACGGGGCAGTATGAAGAAGTGCAAGAACTTTGCTCCCATCAATGTGATGGGCACCAGCAGTGACCGTTCTGAAACAAAGCGCCGCAACTTCACCTTTGACATCGGCGGAATCGCCGGTGCGGGGCGCTGGGCATTGTGTTTTGAGAGCTGCTCCAATAGTGGCGCCATCAGCTTTGATACCGATGGAACGTATGACTCCAACGAAAGGCAGGTATCTGCTGTTGGAGGAATATGTGGTTGGGAAGATTATGCGGTGGACGAAATCGCTGAGGATGGCTCTGCCGATTTATATGCCTATTATTGCAAAAATCGGGGTGATATCACTGTAACCGGCCACGGCGTTACTGAGGTTGGCGGTATTTTCGGATTCGACGGCAAGCAGATTGGCAACGAAGTGATAGATTGTACCATCGACTATACCGGATCCAAGGGTTATGTGGGTGGCTTGGCCGGACAGTTGAGTGGTTCGCAGGATGCCTATGTGATCAAGCGCAGTTCCTGTTCCGCCACCATCAAGGCCGAAAGGTACCAGGGTGACGACCATGACTATTTTGCCGTGGGTGGCCTTGTTGGAGGATGGGCCGGCGCTCAGGGCTCCTGCCTGCTTGCCAGGGAGGATGTTCCCTGTTCATTCAGCGGTTCCGTTTCTTCTACTACGGCGGCTGCAAGCGTTGGTATTGTCATCGGTTTCCTGAAGGGCGACAACAAGCCAATCCGCTTCGGAGATTCCGACAATCCCATCCGGGTTTCCGGCCAGTTCGGTAATAAGGATCTTGCAATTACTCCCATTACTGCTGATATTCTGGCGGAACACGCAGTAGGGAAGAAACCAGCAGGTGACCAGTGGTCCATCAATGTCGTCTGTGCCCAATAGAATAATAATTTGTAAAACATTATACAATGAAACTCAATCATCTTTTTATTACCGGACTACTCCTATCCGTAGCCTTTGTGGCCTGTAATCAGAAAGAGGAGCTCCCCGAGCAGCCCGAGGAAGTGTTTCCTGTCGAGGAACCCGTCGAGGGCGAGTTCTCCTACATTTTCAAGGTGGCATCCGATCAGACGAAGACCACCTTTGCGGAAAACCACGTGGCGTGGGAAGATGGTGACAAGGTCGCTTCTTATGCCAGTTCTTCCAAAAACCAGTCCTCTGCCGTTTCGGTGTCGGGTGGTGATGTGACTATCAGTGTCAAGAGCACTGTTGCCCTTACTTCCGGGGATGTCGTGTATGCTTACTATCCTTATTCCAAGAGTAATAACGAGGCGGAAGCCTCCGCGATTACAATGGAGATTCCGGCCAGTCAGGTTTCCGGAAGCGCCGATGCAATGCCTATGGTGTCTCTACCTTTCACTCTGACAGGGGATGTCGCTGCAGATACCGATACAGAGGTGGGCACTCTTCAGTTTATGAATCTGGGATCTGTCATTAAATTGAACATTTACTCCAGTGATGCATCGTTCCAGGGAGAGACTATTGAGAGTGTAACTTTCAATGCAGGTGCAGCTTGCGCCGGCAGTTTTACTTACAACCTTACCACGGCAAGTGTCTCCTCTCCTGCAGACATCAGCGGTTATACTGAGGAGGAAGTTGTCTCGACAGGGCGCAGTACGGTAGGAACCAGCTCCGGAGATGCCGGTGTTTACTATCTTGTGGTAGCCCCGGGATCCTATAGCGGGAGTTTCATTATCCGCACTAACCGTGCCGATTACACTTATACTTCCGGCAAAACACGTGACTATGAGCGTGCTCACGTCAAGCCGCTCAATATCGACCTTTCAAGTGTTAACTGGGTGGCCAACACCAGCTACGACACAAACATAGATTCTCCTAGGGAATTTCTAGCATTCCTTGCCGGCACTTCTTCGGGGGATACTGCTGACTATACCATCACCGCCGACCTTAATATGGACGGCTATAGCCTGACAACCAGTGCCTCCGGCTTCGGCGGCACCTTGGACGGCGGCGACCACACAATCAGCAACCTCTCTGCCAGCATTCCGATGTTTATAGAAAATAGCGGTGCGATCAGCAATCTCGTTATCGATGAGACTTGTGAATTCACGGTTCCTGTGGGTGACAAGATTTTCGGTACTTTGGTTAAGAAGGACCAGGGCGGCACATACGACTCTGTCCGTAACAAGGCGAATGTCACCTGTACAATAACGGCGGATATGACCTCCTATATTATCATAGGCGGACTTGTCGGTACTGCATACGGCGCAACCTTTACCAGTTGTACCAATAGCGGTCACATTAAAATTGATGCTACCGGCTATAAACAAAGGGCAACCGGTCTTGGCGGACTTGTCGGCTACGCGGAGTCATCCACCTTTGCTTCCTGCGTCAACCGGGGTCCTGTTACGTCACTTGCGGATTATGGAGATCCAAATACTAAATTTGACTCCGACGTTATCAGCAGTAATCCCAATGTTGGTATTAACGTGGGTGGTATTCTCGGCTGCGGAATGGACTTTTCTACGGATTCTTATTGCACCTTTACTTCCTGCCATAATGAATCTGCCGGTATTATTACCCTTACTTATACACAATATCAAAAACTGAGTTCTGTTTCTGCAAGCCGTCAGGTCTGTGTCGGTGGCATCTTAGGCCGTGCTCGTGGCAATATGCACACTTGTAAGAATTACGCGCCCATCAATGTCACTGCACATGGCGACCCGGTAAACGATTATTGGAAGCGCCAGAACTGCGTTTTCAATGTTGGCGGCATTGCCGGAGCCGGACGTTACGCTTTGAGTTTTGATTCCTGCACCAATGAAGGAGATATTACCTTCGCTTATGACGGCTCTTATGATTCCCAGCCCAGGGATCAATCCGCTGTCGGCGGAATTTGTGGATGGGAAGATTATGACGGGAGTGAAGTCCTGTCGGGTTGTGCAGACATTTATGCCAAACTTTGTAAGATGAAAGGCAATATTACGGTAAGCGGAGAGGGCTCTTCGGCTGTAGGCGGCATCTTCGGTATCAACGGCCAGCAAAGAGGCAATACAGTCGAAAGTACAATCAGTTATACCGGGCGTAACGGTGACGTAGGTGGTTTGGCCGGTTGCGTCACTTCTGCCGGAAGTCAGATTAGACAGTGTTCGTTTACCGGCTCCATTGTGGCAACAAGAGTCATACATAGTGAGGGCGACGAGAAATACTTTGCCATAGGCGGCCTTATGGGCTGGTATAGCGGAGGCGCCGGTAACACTTTGATAGCGGTGGACGACGTGCCGTGTACTTTTACCGGTTCAGTAAACTGCACCAACAAGGCGACAAGCGTGGGCCTTATTGTCGGTTGGGCATCAGGGAGCAGCGCAATCAATTTTGGCGGCAGTGACAATCCCATCCAGGCTAGCGGGACCTTTGCCAGAGCTGGCCTTTCCGAAATTACAATTAATTCCGGTAATGTGGAAACTTATGCCATAGGGAATAAGGAGAATGCAAGTGCCACTATTTATGTCTCCAGCGAGACTCCAGTTCCTGCCAACCTTACCCTGATGAGCTTCAACATCCGTGAAGGCAGCAACTGGAGCAGCCGCAAGAGCCCCATCGTGTCCATGATTAACGGTGAAAGCCCGGACATCATCGGCCTGCAGGAAGTTAAGGACCTGGACATGTGGGACCATATGACGGAGGCTCATCCCTGGGATTATCTCAGGGATAACCTCACCGCCTATACCGGCTATCGCTACAGCGACAAGACCAACGCCATTCTCTACAAGACCAGCACAGTGGAAATGAGCGACTTCGGCCACTTCTGGCTTCGCGACAGCTATTCCTCTGAAGGAACCAGCTGGGACGGCTATGAAAGGACGGTCCTCTATGCCACCGTCAGGGAGAAGGCGTCCGGCAGAAATTTCTTCTACATCAATACCCATTTCCCCATGAACAACACGGATGGGGGATGGGCCAAGTGTACTGCACTTCTGGAAAGCCGTATAGCTGCTCTCAATACCAACAACTATCCGGTAATCTTGATGGGCGACTTCAACTGTGTATATGGAAACGCCTGCTGGGATAGCATCAAAACCTGGATGTACAACACCCGTTATGCCCCGGGAGTGTCTGTAATCAGCCCCGAGAACAAGGACCTTTACACCTACAATGCATTCGGCGACAGCAGCAAAGACCGCAACAAGGTGGACCACATCTGGGTGAGCAAGTCAATAACGGTTGATTCTTATGTTACCCTTACCACTGCCGTTCATGATTACGGCGGATATACAACCAATGGAGAGAAGTTCCTTTCCGACCATTATCCAATCATTGCCCATATTTCCTAGCCTGAGTGTGTTATGAGAACAAAGAATAGATATCTCGAACCTGAGTGTCGTCTTATAGACTTGAAACCAGGCAGTATCATCTGCGGTTCTTTGGACCCAGACTTCGATGCAATAGATGCAACGGAAGTTTTCACTATTGATGATGTAGAACTTATTTAATTCGCTTATATGAGAAAAGAATATAAAACTCCCGTTATCAGTGTTGTTTCTTTTGCTCATTACGGTGTCATCTGCGGCTCCTTCGACCAGAATAATCTGACAGAAATACTGTTAACTGAAGACGTAGAAACTATCTGATGCTTAAACCTTTACTGGTTTTAATCGAGATCGCCTCATCCCTGGTTCTTGGCCAGGGATGGGTGCCCTATCCTTCATACTCCGACAGGCAGGGGTGGAACGACTTCTTTGGGGAGTACCGGACCATCCTCGTAAATCAGGGCGAGCAGGCCCTTACTTACCATTGGCAGGACTTGTCGGATGACGACTATCTTGCCTATGACCTCACCGGAGACCGTGATGTTATGGAGGATAAGCTCCTTGGGAATGCCGAAGCCCTGGGTCAGATGCTTGTGGCAGAGCTGGCGGAAGGGCAGGGGCGGTTCCTTGGAGGTATTTCCAGTGGGGTAGAGTGGTTCTGCAACCAGGCTTCCTGGGAGGTGTCAGCCCATTTGGCCAAGTATCAGAAATCCAGGAGTCCAATCCCGGACCCCGATGACCAGATATTCGGTCTTTATCAGGGGAATATGTCCCAGATGCTATCGTGGGCCTATTATTATTTCCACGATTATCTGGATCCGGCTCTTGCCGCAAGGCTCAGGAGCGAATTGCAGAAAAAGGCGCTGGATCCTTATCTTCAGAGGGACGATTACTGGTGGTGGGGTTTCGACACAAGTTTGGGAAAGAAACTCAACAACTGGGATCCCTGGTGCAACCAGAATGCTCTGCTCTGTTTTATGCTTTTGGAAAACGACAGGGACATCTTGGCCAAGGCCGTGGATAAATCAATGCGCTCGGTGCGTCTGTGGCTGGAGTCGTTGCCTGCCGACGGCGCATGCGATGAAGGAACCACCTATTGGTACAAGTCCGTCGGACATCTTCTGGACTATTTGGAGAACCTTGAGCGCATTACCGGAGGGGCTGTGTCTCTCTGGGATGAACCCTTAATCCAGCGACTCGGCGAATTCATAGTCAATGCCGACATCGGCGACTGCTGGCAGGTGAATTTTGCTGACGGCAAACCTTCTCGTCGGCCGATTTCGTATCTGATATACCGCTATGGTCGTGCATCCGGGGACAAATTGATGATGGATTTTGCGGTGAATGCCTGTCATCGTTATGGAACTAATCCGGAGGGAGTGAGCTGGTACCTGTTCTATCAGGGGCTTGAGGCCGTGAAGGCGGCTCGTGAAATGAAGGCACAGACTTCTCCACGGGTCCAGCCAAATCCTTTTGTGTACTATTCCGATGCCGAAGTCTGCTTCCTTCGCCGGGGGGAGGCGTTCCTCGCCGCCAAGGGCGGAAACAACTACGAGCGCCACAACCATAATGACGTTGGTTCCTGCATCTACTTTTATGACTCTAAACCCGTGCTGGTGGATGCCGGTGTCGGAACTTATACCCGGGACACTTTCGGCGAGAAAAGATACGGCAACTGGTTCGTGCAGAGCGGATGGCATAATCTTCCCGTCATCAATGGCTGTGAGGAGCCCTTCGGCGGGGAGTACAAGGCCTCTGGCAGCCATGCAAGCAGGTTGTTGAGGCGTTTTTCGACCGACATTGCCGGGGCTTATCCCGATTCCGCTGCGGTGGAATCCTGGAAGATGAATTACCGTCTTTCCCGCAAGGGCGGCCTGAAAATCACTCATAGGTTTTCGTTGAAGGAAACGCTTGTGCCCAATGTACTGCATTTCCTCGTGGCCGACAAGCCGGAAATCATTGTCAACGGCACCATCGCCCTGCCGGGAGGTATGCAGATGAAATATGACCCGGACCTGTTTACTGCAAGCATAGAGGAGAAAAATCTTGTCGGGCTGGGGTTCAGCTCGCGCTGGGGAGATGCCCTGTACCGTATAAGCCTGACGGCCAGAAGTCAGGATAAGCGAGGTCGCTATGTTATCAAGATAGATGCCTCGAAGAAAGAGACCATCCCGGAGATTGCCGAAAGGGTGAGCGGCCTGGCGAAGGCGCAGTATCAGCTTCTGGACGAACGCCTCGCTCCCGACATGACGCCGCGTGGCATCTATCCCGACGGCAGTCCGAAGGATTGCAGCGTGGGTTCCTGGACCAGTGGCTTCTTCCCCGGAGCGCTTTGGCAGTTATATGGCCTGTCTCCGGATCCTGACATCCTGTCTATGGCAGAGAGGCGTACTCTGGCTCTGGATTGTCTTCTGGACTTCCCTCAAAGCCACGATCTCGGCTTCCAGGTGAATTGCAGTTATGGGAATGCCTACAGGGTCACGGGAGAATCCAAGTATCTTCCTCTCATAGAGAATGGCGCTGCGGCGCTCTCATCCCGTTTCAACCCTGCCGTGGGGGTGACCCTTAGCTGGGCAAGAGGGGAGAAGGGGGCTGAATATCCTGTCATCATAGACAATATAATGAACCTGGAGTTGCTGGAATATGCATCGAAGTTGTTCCACTGCGACTCTCTGGATTGCATTGCTGTAAAACACGCTGAGACCACCATCAAAAACCATTTCCGCCCGGATTATTCCTCATATCATATGCTGGATTATGATCCGGCCACGGGTGGAGTCCTTCGTAAAATGACCGTCCAGGGATATGCCGACGAAAGTGCCTGGGCGCGCGGCCAGGCCTGGGCTCTTTATGGCTACACGATGATGTACCGTGAAACCCGGAAAGCCGAGTTTCTGCATCAGGCCGAGAATATTGCGAACATGCTCCTCGGGCGCCTTCCCGCAGACGGAATCCCTTACTGGGACTTCGATGATCCGGAGATTCCCAATACATATAAGGATGCATCTGCCGCTGCAGTCATGTGTTCGGCGTTCATAGAGTTGAGCGGCCTTTCGAAAGATAGGAAACTGTCGAAGAAATGCTCCACAATGGCAGAGAGGCAGATCCGCACTCTTGCTTCTCCCCAATATCTGGCCGCGCCCGGAGAAAATGCTGGTTTCCTGCTGAAGCACTGTGTGGGAAACCTCCCCGGCGGCAGCGAGATCGACACCCCGCTCATTTATGCGGATTATTATTTCCTGGAGGCTTTGAATAGAAATAAAAACAAGTGATTCGAAATATGAGAATACTCACTTCTTTGTTTTTGTTTTTAATGAGTTATGAAACGCTTTTATTCGCTTTTCTTCTTCATCATCCTTTCTTGTGCATGCGGCCTTCCTTCATCCCTCTCCTCGGACGGCACCCACCCCAACAAAGACGGCTACACCATCATGGAGAGCGTTATTCTGCCCATCCTTCAGGCCTATCCAGCCGAATAATCCTCCGTCCTCTAACTGAAAAGCTGCCAAGATTCTTTCCCGGCAGCTTTTCGGTGTAATAATTTGTTTATATTTAAACAAATCTTTATCTTTGTGCCAAATTTGAACAAATTATGAGGGATTATTTCGTAAAAGAAACTGTGTTTTCCTTTTCGGATGAGGAAATAACCCGGGTGTTAAGTGCGCGGTTGAAGGCGCTGCGTCTAAGCTCATGTGTCTCCCAGAGTGAGTTCGCTCGCCTTTCGGGAGTTTCTTTGTCTACCATCAGAAGGGTGGAATCCGGGCGGCTGGAAGAAGTATCCTTCGGCAATCTGTTGCGTATTCTCCGCGCAGGGGGAATGCTTGACGGCTTGGCCGACCTTGTGGAAGATGTTCCCATTCACCCGGCACTAAAAAAACCTTTATCTAAACGGTCTTATGCTTCGTCAAAAATGAGAGAACGTTATGAGGAAAGATGATATTGCCGTTAATGTGTTCCTTTGGGATGTTTTGATAGGAAAACTCTCCTGGGATTCGTCAGCTATGCGTTCGGTCTTTTCATTCAGTGAAGAGTACCTGGATGCTCCATTTGATATCTCCCCATCGTTTTTTTCGAAAGATCGGTTCCGTTATAAGTCGTTTTATGGGAGCAAGGCCACTGAAGGGTTGCCGGAGTTTTTGGCCGACTCGCTTCCGGACGATTGGGGGAATACCCTTTTCGATAAGTGGACTAGCGACCATCATATCCCGCTTAATGATATGAGGTCGCTTTTGAAACTGTCCTTTATAGGAAAGAGAGGGATGGGGGCCCTTGAGTTCGTGCCGGAACTGGAGACGGATGTTCCAGAAGAGGCCTTGGACATGGAATCTCTGTATGAGGTTGCCATGCTGGTGCTTCATGATCGGGAATCGAAGTACCTGGATGCCGTGGGAAACAGTACCTTGCAACAATTGATTACGTTGGGAACATCGGCGGGGGGTAAACATGCAAAGGGTGTTATAGCCATGAACGATAAGAGGGAAGTCCGGTCAGGACAGGTCCCCCTTCCGGCCGACTTCCGATACTACTTGTTAAAGTTCAACGAGGATACAAATGTGCCCACTTGTGATATTGAGTACATTTTCTATAAAATGGCGGTAGATGCAGGAATAACTATGATGCATTCGGAACTTTTTCCCATTGCCGGAGTTAACCACTTCCTGACGGAGCGTTTTGACCGTCTTCCCGGAGGGGAGAAGATCCATATCCAATCGCTCAGGGCACTTAGCCCGTCGGCAAATGATTATATGAATCTGTTTTGGCTTTGTAACAAACTGCATGTGGGAGAAGTCCAAAAGGCAGAGTTGTTCCGAAGGATGGTTTTCAACTTTGTCGCCGGAGTAAGTGACGACCACAATCGGAATTTCTCTTTTATGATGGATAAGTCCGGCCAGTGGTCGCTCGCCCCGGCCTACGATGTTATGTTCTCTTCAAATATATGGGAGAATCCTTCTGCTTTATCCCATTGTTTGGGAATGTGGCAGAAGCGATCTCATATTACACTTGATGATTGTGTGGATTTTGGAGAAGATATTGGCATTTCTGATTGCCGGGAGATTGTTCGCTCTATCAGCCGGATTGTGGCATCATTCCCGGACCGTTGTGCTGCGGCTGGAATTCAGAGCGACTGGACAGCCCGGATTTGGGATGTTATTAAGACATTGCTGATGTAATCAGAATGTATATTATTGATACTATTCTTGACATATTTGATAGTATTCACGGAAAAAGCTTGGTAAATTTGTGTCAGTATGAAACGTTTGCAACCCATAATACTGACACTATTGTTTTTAGCCACTCAATTGTCGGCGCAGAGCACCGGCGATATCGTCGTTACCAGGCGGCTGGAGGTGTCGGAGCCCATGCTGGAAGCGAGGGCGGTGTACCTCAGGGCGGAGGATGTGGATACTTTCTGCGATATAAGCATAAACGGGCATTACATTGGCTCCACCAGCAACCGTTTCCGCAGGTGGGAGTGGGATGTGAAGGAGTATCTTCATGCGGGCGATAATGTGCTGGAAGGCGTATTCCATGATGCCGAGGCAGTCTCGGAGAAACTGAATGCGGAGTTGGCGTACCCGATTCCCATGAGCGGAATAGGCTTCGTACCCCACTTGAATCTTGTCCGCAAGCCGATCTACCAGGGCGGATGGGACTGGGGCCCCAAGTGCATGTATACCGGATTCGCCGGCAAAGTGGAATTGATACCCGTGAATGTGGCCAGGCTCGACTATCTGCGTTGCACCCAGGACCATTCCGTGCAGGGCAGGTGCACGGTGACGCTGAAGGCGGAAATAACTTCCCCGGTCGGAGGCAAAACCAAACTGACATTTGCGGTAGGGAAAAAGGTAAAGAAGAAGACCGTCACCCTTGTTCCTGGTTCCAACACCATCGAGCAGAGTTTCGTCATTAAGAATCCCATCCTCTGGTGGCCTGCCGGCATGGGAGAGCAGCATCTCTACGATATCAGCGTGAGCGCTGATGGCCAGAAGTTGGAGAAGAAAGTGGGCTTGCGTACCGTTGAGGTAGGGGAGAACCTTGCATTCAAGGTTAACGGCAAGCCGGTCTTCTCAAAGGGTGCCAACTGGATACCCTGCGATACGGATGAAATCAGGCACACCCCTGAGCGCTATCGCGAACTGCTGGTCTCCGCCAGGGATGCCAATATGAATATGATACGCCTCTGGGGCGGCGGCAAGTTCGAGCCTGACGCTTTTTACGATATCTGCGATTCGCTGGGGCTGATGATATGGCACGATTTCATGTTCGCCTGCGCAATGTATCCAGCCACGCCCGGGTTCCTTGGAGAAGTCCGTGCGGAGATAACCCATCAGATAAAGCGCCTGCAGAGCCATCCGTCCATCGTTCTTTGGTGCGGAGACAATGAGGGAATCGACAATTACAACAAGCGCATCTGGAAGAAGAATCCGGAACTGTATAAATCCGAATACAAGACGCTGGTCGACCTCCGGGGCAGCCTGGTAGCCGATCTGGACCCTGAGCGGATGTATTGGCCCACGTCGCCTTGCGGCGGCCCCGGCGACCTGGATACCAACGGCTGGAATGACGATTCTAAAGGTGATATGCACCTCTGGTCGGTATCTAAATTTGCCAGACCCCTGGAAGAGTATTATAAATACCATCCCAAGTTCATGTCGGAGTTCGGCCACTCCTGCTTCTCCGGCATGCTTCCCACCATGGAAGAGCAGAAGGCCCACATGAGGGAGAAGGGCGGATATGAGAACATCCTTCAGAGAATCAACTTGCTATTCAATCCATCCTTAGACGCGAACCTGACCTACCTTTCCCAACTCGAGCAGGCTATCGGCCTCGAGACTGCCGCCTCGTACTGGCGAACCCTCCCGGACTGCAACGGCATACTTATCTGGCAGCTGAACGACATCTGGCCTGGGCCATCCTGGTCCACGCTGGAATACGACGGCACGTGGAAACCGGCGCATTACCATCTAAAGCGCATATTTGCGGATGATGCTCCGCTGCAGCCATCCATCTTCCCGAACCTTAAGGACATCCCCGACGCCAATGTTACCGCCAGGACCTTTGAACGTGATGGCAAGTGGGTGGTGTTCCTCACCACTGACAAGCCCGCATATTTTGTCTGGCTTTCCGCTCCCGGAGTTAAATGCTTCCCGGACAACAGTTTCAACCTGATGCCCGGAGAAGTCAAGGAGATTGTCATTCCGAGAGAAGCGAAGGAATCTCTCTCCGTTACTCATCTAGCCCAGCACACCTCGCCCCGCCGTGAGACTTTGCTCCGCGACTGGGAATTCCACCGCGGGGAAGAAGGTGAGTGGGAAAAGGTCCGTGTGCCTCACGACTGGGCCATTTACGGTCCCTTCTCGGAAAACAGCGAACTGTGGAATGGTACTGAAGGGTGGGTTAACAATCCCGGAAGGACCGGAGCTCTCCCGTGGGAGGGAATAGGCTGGTACAAAACTACTTTCAACGTTCCCGAGGGCAAGAATGCCACATTGCTTTTTGATGGCGCTATGAGCCATGCCACGGTGTATGTGAATGGAAAGGAAATCTATTCCTGGCCGAATGGCTACAGCGCCGTTCCCATTGATATCAGCGCTGCCGTCGTGCCGGGCGAGAACACTGTTGCGGTGCGCCTCGAGAATCTCCCGGCCAGTTCCCGCTGGTATCCAGGAGCAGGCCTGTACCGCAACGTGCATCTGATTACCACCGACCCTGTCCACATCCCCGTCTGGGGAGTGAAGATAACGACTCCGGAAGTATCTGCCGAAAAGGCCACGGTGTGCATTGAAACGACCGTGGAAGATGGGGGCAAAGGTGTGATGGTCAAGACGGCCATTCTGGGCCCGGATGGCAGAATTGTCATTCCGAGCGAAGCGAAGGAATCGTTCATAATCAATCACCCTGAATTATGGAGCCCCGGGCATCCGAGTCTTTATAAAGCCGTCACGTCCGTCTATGCCGCCGGCAGGCTGGTAGATGAAAAAGAAACCACCTTCGGCATCCGCAAGGCGGAGTTCATCGACGGGAAGGGCTTCTTCCTCAATGGGGAGCCTGTGAAGTTCAATGGCGTCTGCCTGCATCACGACCAGGGACCGATGGGGGCAGCTGTCAGCGTTCCTGCATTAAAGCATCAGCTGGAAATCCTTAAGGATATGGGCTGCAACGCCATTCGCACTTCCCATAACCAGCCTGCACCGGAATTGGTGCAACTCTGCGACGAGATGGGCTTCATGATGATGGTGGAGGCCTTCGACGAATGGAAAGGCGCCAAGTGCGAGAACGGATACCACAAGTACTTTGACGAGTGGGCGGAGAAAGATCTCACCGGGATGATCCGGTGCTTCCGTAATAACCCCAGTGTTATTATGTGGAGCACCGGCAACGAGGTGTGCCGGGTAAAGGACAACGCTAAGGAGGGCCTTGCCGAGGCGCAGTTCCTTACGAAGATCTGCCATCGGGAAGATCCCACCCGCCCCGTTACCGTTGGGATGCACATGTGGCAGCGCTTCCTGAAAAAGGAGTGGGTGGATGCGTTCGATGTCATCGGCGTCAATTATCACCCCTGGAAGTTCCTGGAACTCCGGAAGAAGGTGGGAGACCGCCTGATCCTGGGCGCAGAAAGCGGCTCCACGCTCAGTTCCAGGGGCGTTTATCATCTTCCCGCCGTCAAGCAGCGGGACATGACCCTTAGCCCGGACCAGCAGTGTTCTTCCTTCGATCTGGAGTCCACCTCCTGGTCCAACACGCCGGACTGCGACCTGGCCATGCACGAGGATTATCCTTGGGCTATCGGTCAGTTCGTCTGGACGGGATTCGACTACCTGGGAGAGCCCACGCCCTACGAGGATGGCTACTATCCCAACCACAGTTCGATGTTCGGCATCGTGGACCTGGCGTCTATCCCCAAGGACCGCTATTACCTATTCCGCAGCGTCTGGAACGAATCGGCGCATACGCTTCATATCCTTCCTCACTGGAATTGGGAGTATGGACAGAAGGTGCCGGTATTCGTTTACACGGATTCCCCTTCGGCCGAGCTGTACCTGAACGGAAAGAGCCTGGGGGTCAGGAACAAGGTGACGCCAAAGAAGAAGACTAAAGGCGACCGGCTGGAGGATGTCGAAGCGCGCTACCGCCTGCGCTGGGATGTTCCGTTTGCGCCCGGTGAGCTGATGGCAGTATCTGTTGATGCTTCCGGCCAGCCTGTCGACACGGCCTTTGTCCGCACTGCAGGAGCCCCTGCAGCCGTTAAACTTGAGTACGATGGCCGCAGGTTGCAGGCAGATGGCGAGGATCTGGCTTATGTGACAGTCAGCATCGTGGATACGGACGGCAATCTTTGCCCTCTGTCCGATGCCCTGGTGAACTTCGAGGTTTCCGGGCCTGGGACCTTCCGCGCCTGTGCTAACGGTGATCCTACCTGCATCGAGCCCTTCCAGGGGTCCTCGATGCACGCCTTTAACGGCAAACTGACCGCCATCGTGCAGTCTTCATCTTCCGAAGCCGGCAAGATCTACCTCCGCGCTTCTTCCCCCGGCCTGAAGGATGAGACTTTGATTATAAGGACACGTTTTTAGAAGCTTGTTATGAGAAGAATCGTATTTGCCCTGCTGACGCTCTTGCTGCTCACTCCGTGCCGGGGGGCTTCCCGAAACCCCGTTCCGAAGGGTGTACAGACCACTGTCTACCAAAACGGGCAGGTAATCAGGATATATGATCGGAGCGTGACGGAGCCGGTCCGTATCTTCGTCATTTCAGATACTCATCTTTTCCGTAGCGATGAGCGTGAAGATCCGTACAGGCAATATAGCAAGCGTATGGCAAAGGCATATAACACCACTCGTCATTTCCTGAGCGGGAAGCCGACGAACCCCGAAGAATCTTTGCTGCAGACGCTTTCTCTCGCCCGTGAAAAGAAGGCGGACGCCATTGCTGTTCTCGGTGATCTTGTGAGTTACCCCTCGGAGGCTGGCGTGGAATGGGCGAAGGCTGTCCTAGATTCTTGCGGAATTCCTTGGTTCTACACGACTGGAAACCACGACTGGCATTATGAAGGTACGGAAGGCAGCGAGATTGACTTGCGTGAAGAATGGACCCGGAAGCGTCTGTTGCCACTTTACAAGGGTTATAATCACGAGTGTTACAGCGTTACAGTCAAAGGGATAAAACTGATATTTGTAGATAATGCCACGTATCAGATACTACCTTCCCAGTTGAAGGCATTTTCTGCCGAGATAAAGGGGAAAGAACCTAAACTCCTGTTCGGGCACATACCTTATTATGCGCCGGGCTACGGCATAACGACGGTAGCCCATCCGGACTGGGGCTATGACACCGACCGGGGCTACAGGGCTGAAAGGCGGGAGCGCTGGCCGGTGGACGGTTTTAATAAGACTACTATGGATTTCTGGCGGGCCATATTGAAAGCTACCCGTCGAAACCACCTTGTGGCGAGTTTCTCCGGGCACCATCATGTGCAGCAGACAGCCATTGTGGACAGTTGGACCCAGTTCACCGTCGCAGCTAACTGTCAGGGCGGCTATTTCGAAGTCGTCATCGAGCCTATGCCGTAAAAAAACCGCAACTCTTTCGAGCTACGGTTATCTTGCATAAAAAGGGGTTGATCTTACTGATCTTCCTCAAGGCGGAGCTTCTGCACGTAGATGGCCTTCTCCATTGCGAGACGCTTCTTCACAGAAGGCTTACGGAACTCCCTGCGGGCACGCATCTCGCGCACTGCACCGGTCTTTTCGAATTTGCGCTTGAATTTCTTCAGGGCCCTTTCGATGTTCTCACCGTCTTTTACAGGAACTATAATCATTTAAAAATCACCTCCTTTTCGATTAAAGCGGCTGCAAAGGTATAAAAATTTTCTCTAATCACAATACTTTCAAAAAATCTTTCATTCCTTCCGTCGCCACTTTCTTGATGT
>JAEEGH010006371.1_pt1 | contig 28965 bp, 21 predicted proteins | sample 9134181 | NCBI WGS metagenome assembly JAEEGH01 (sample SAMN16246544, study PRJNA631951) | gut metagenome | biome: gut microbiome; feature: rumen; material: DP-attached | host: Bos | place: Iran: Karaj | collected 2018-10 | reverse complement strand
CCTTGCTGCCCCTGGCGTTCCTCCAAGCGATAGCCCACGCGGATATGTCCTTGATGGGTGTACTTGACAGCATTGGTGACGAAGTTGGTGATAACCTGATTAATGCGGGCACTGTCAAGTCTGGTCTTGCAGACCTCATAAGGATTGTCCTTGAGGAACTCCACGCCAGGCTCCTGCACGCGCTGTGCCAACGACTGACAGGTGCTTTCAAAATCAACGGCAGCATCTATATCCTGAGGCACAATCTCCATGGCGTTGGCATCGACGTTGGAAAGTACAAGAATGTCGTTAATCAGGCGCAGCAGCATATCGCAGTTGTTATGGATGACACGAATCATCTCACGCTTGTCTTCGGGCGATTCAACAGCCTGCAGCAAATCCGAGAAACCTACGATGGCATTCAGCGGCGTACGGATTTCGTGCGTCATATTGGCGAGGAACACCGACTTTTGGCGTCCTGAGTCGTTGGCACGCTCCGTCTCACGCTTCAACTGCTCCTGCTTGCGCATCAGGCTGGTAATGTTACGCCAGATACCAAAGGCACCTAACAGGCGGCCGTCGGCATCGTACTCCGGGATGCTGTTGATCTGCACCCACTGCGGTTCACTGGCCTTGCCGGACACCACGGGACGCATCTGGCACATGTGCGACAATGGTTTTGAAATGGCCTCAGCCGGATTTTGCAGTGACTTGGCAAAATCATCCTCCGGATTGACGAAAATCATAGGCAGCTGTTGCAGTGTGAATGTACGATCCACGACACTCAAGCCACTATAGAACTCAATGCAGTTGCGGTCCAGGCTGATGCGCCACGCCTGCAGCTCGACGTTCTCCATCATGTAGTGCAGTTCATCCTCGAAACGCTGTATCTGCTCATTGGCTTTCTGAATCTGGATGTCGTTGAGCTTGGCCGACAGATACATCTCACGCTCTTCAGAGATGTTGCGGACGGAAAGCGCCAGGAACAACACCTGACCTTCGTCGTCGCGGATGGGGTGCATGTGGACTTCCAGATAGTCAAGGATATGGCGCTCTGGCACCACGCTCTGCGTACAAATCCAAAGTTCCTCGGGATTGTCTCTGTCACAACACTCGCGGAACGGCGACATGTCGAACAAATTGGCCGCCGAGAAGAATTCATCTGTCTCATCATTGTCGAAATGGCATATCTCGCGCATAATCCTGTTGGCATCCAGCAGCCAGCCGTCAGCCGTATAGAAGGACAGACCGACAATGGAGTTCTCGAATATCTGCTTATACTTGAACGTCAGGTCTTTCTCTTTCTGTTCCTGCTCGACCAGCGTAGCTTCGTCCCATAGTGTGCTGATGATGCTCTGCAGGACATTGGTACCCTCGATGTATTCAGCTACGCTGACATTATGCATGTAGCCCCACTGTGGCTCACCTTCGCCGTAGTTCCAGTTCCATCTGTAGTAGAACTCATTGCGCTGCTTTTTGCCTTCTATAATCTGGTGGAAGCAATCCAGCGTTTGTTCAAAATCCTCCGGATGGACATGCTTCTTCCACTCTGCAACGGAGAGTCCTTCTCCCGGCATAAAGTCACCATACAGGTTATAGATAAAATCGTCGCGCAGCACATAGCGCACCACGTTGTTTGACGTTATATTGAGTGCATGTTCTATCATTTCGACAGTATTCTTTGTCTCTTTCCTGTTCTGCCGTATACGTCGCACAATGGTGAAATTCCAAAGCAGGGCAGCACTGAACAATAGCACGACAATCAGTACGATGACAGTAGTTAAGAACATGGGTACATGAACAACCGAAAGAATGGATATGTTAAAGGATATCATGGTCATAAGGCGTTGCGTTTTTCGTTAAACAATGAATTCACGACGTTTCTCAATGGTCTTGGCCTCACAGGGTATCATCACCCACACCGTGGTACCCTTACCGACTTCCGACTGCATCTCGATGCTGCCGCCCATCAGTTGCACCAGTGCCTGAGCAATAGGCATGTCCAATCCCGTACCACACAGCTGGTGGTCGCCGTTGCGGGCGAAACGTTCAAAGACGTGTGACAGTGTCTGTTCGTCAATACCGTTTCCAGTATCCTCAATACTGATGGACAACTCCCCATGACGATACTCATACTTGGCACGGATGGAACCCTTCTCTGTGTAGTTTACAGCATTGGCGCAAAGTTTCTCAATCACTTTACCCAGGTTTTCCAGGTCAATGACGACGACAAGACGCTCGTATGGATTATCGACAATGGTCTTGACTTCCGGACTCACGCTACTCCACCCCATCTGACAATGACTTTCAAAGACTATGGAGAAGTCCACTTCCGTCTTGTTGCTTTCAATCATCTTTGCATCCAGACGTGACAGGTACAAGATGTCGTTGACAAGCTTCAGCAGCGAATTGGAGTTACGTTTGATTTCCTCTACGAATATCGGTTCATCAGCCACGTCATGCTCTGCCTCAAAGAGTTCGGCGAATCCCACGACCGTATTCAGGGGTGTACGGATTTCATAGCTCATATTCGTCAGGAACGACTGCTTCAAGAGTTCCGTCTCCTGAGCCTTCTTGGTTTCTACGGCTAACTGCTGCTCTGTCTCCACCATTTCCGTCATGTTGCGGCACAGACCAAAATACTTTTCGACGCGGCCGTCCTCTCCCTTCATCGGTACCATGTTGAACAACAGCCACACCGGACGTCCCTGCTTGTCGCGCAGTTCCGTCTCTACCGTCAGCGCCAACGTATTCGTCGTCCGATGATCCATGCGGTTGAGCGCAATGGAGATATGCTTGCGATAACGCGGCGAACCCATACGGATGCAGCGCACCTGTGTCAGACGCAGCTGTGTCTCGTTGATGTTCGTCGACAACTCCAGGATACATGTGTCAGGATAGTAGTTGACCAACCACACGTCACTCATGCGTAACGCATAGTTAATGTTGTTGATGTAACTCTGAATATCCTTGTTGACCTGCTGGAGGTGCCGCGAACTTTCCTGCTGATGGTGGAACGACTCCACCATTTCCGTGACATTACGGCCTGCCATAAAGACACCCGTCAATTCTCCAGCCTCGTTTCTGATGGGGTTGATGGTCGACTCGTAATACATCTTCCCCGCCAGCTTGAAGTCATCCAGTCGATAGCGGTCCTCATTCATCTTCCTGAAGTCTATGATTGACGTGGCACGGGTATTCTCTAAACGTTCCAAGTCGATATTCTCGAACATCGGGTTGTTCACCAGCAGGAACGAGCCGTCCATCACAAACTCACGGTTGGGCACGTTGAAAGCCACACAGGCTTTCTCGTTGATGTCGCGCAACACACCATGGTTGTCGTAGTAGATCATGTCTACCAACGACGAGTTGAATACGGTATGATAGCGCATCAGAAGGGCATTGGCACTACGCATCTGTTTTTGCTTCTCGGTGATGTCGTGCTGGACACCCAAGAGCATGACGATGTTCCTGCGGGCATCGCGCTGAAGGACGGAAATCTTCACGTCATAAGTACGTTCGTCATCCCCCGTTGCATGACTGTGCATCCGCAGTGACGCATCCCTGCGCTTTCCGTCGCACATGTCGAAAATGTCGCGTTGCATTACGTCAAAGTCATCACGGTTGAAACGCTGTGAAAAGTCAACGGGATTAAACTCCGCCAAGACTTTTCCTTCTTCCGAAAGCGTCATGTAACGACGCGTCTGGGGCATATACAGCCACAACTGCAGGTTACCCGTCTGCAAAATCAGAGCCAGACGCTTGTTTTGGCTCTGGTTGTTCATCTGTTCTTCTTTTTCACGGAACACATATAGCCGGTTGTAAAACAACAACACAAGCCCTGCTATCAGCAGAATACCCGTCGTATATGCCAACAGGTGGTCAAAGTCAAAGATTTGTAGCATCATATAATTGGTCAGGCTTCGTTCTTAATGCGTAATGCATCATTCAAAATAGTTCTTATTGACGACAAAGATAATGAAAAAAAAGACAATCACCAAATTTTTCACTGTTTTTTTTGCTTGCCGCAAAAAATACCGCCCGCTAATCCCGACGCAGGGGCATCATATTCGCGAAGAGTGCCTCCCTTGCGTGAACACGTACGGCTTCGGGCTAAGCGTCGTTCGGCTTCGGGCTAAGCGACGTTCGGCTTCGGACTAAGCGACCACGGGGGTGGGGGGGGAAGCTTTTCGTTTTCTTTTTTTTTCTTTTTTTCTCTTTTTATTTTTTTTGCCGAAAAAAAATCATTATTTGTTTTGTATTGTTCTCACTTATTCGTACCTTTGTCGGAAGAAAATCAAACCTAAGAGAACCAATAGAATTATGATTGACGTAAAACAGACATTAGCCACTGCCGAGGAGCGCATGGAAATGGCAGCCATGTATTTGGAAGAAGAGCTGAACCGCATCCGCGCCGGACGCGCCAACGTAGCCATACTCAGCGGCGTACGCGTAGAATCCTACGGTCAGAAAGTACCCCTGAACCAAGTAGCCAACGTGTCAACACCCGATGCCCGCACCATCGCCATCAAGCCATGGGACCGCAAGCAGATACGCGACATCGAGAAAGCCATCATGGACTCTGACGTAGGCATCACGCCTGAGAACAACGGCGAAATAATCCGTCTGGGCATTCCCCAGCCCACCGAGGAGCGCCGTCGTGACCTGGTGAAGCAGTGCAACAAGATTGCAGAAAAGGCCAAAGTGGAGGTGCGCAACGTACGTGCTGACATCAAGGACAAGCTGAAGAAAGCCATCAAGGACGGTCTCTCCGAAGACAACGAAAAAGACGCCGAGCTGGAACTGCAGAAGGTTCACGACAAATACATCAAGAAACTTGACGAGCTCATCGATGCCAAGAACAAGGAAATCATGACGGTTTAAGTGAAAGGACTCGTTATCAAGAATACAGGAAGCTGGCCGACAGTCTTGACGGACGACGGCCAACTTCTTGACTGTCAAGTAAAAGGCAATTTCCGAATCAAGGGAATACGCTCGACGAATCCTGTGGCTGTTGGCGACAGGGTCACCATCAGCGACAACCGCTGGATAACAGCCATCGAAGACCGCCGCAACTACATTGTCCGCAAGAGCATCAACCTCTCCAAGCAAAGCCACATCCTGGCAGCAAATGTAGACCAGGCCTTTCTCATGGTCACCGTCAGCAAGCCAGCCACGTCGACGACATTCATCGACCGCTTCCTGGCTTCCGCCGAAGCCTACCGCGTTCCCGTCGTCCTCATTTTCAACAAGAGCGACCTGCTGTCTGACGACGAAAGCCGGTACCAGCAACTCATGATTCAGCTCTACCAGACCGTCGGCTATGAATGCCGGGCTATCTCAGCGGCATCGGGTGAAGGCGTAGAACCACTGCGCCCGCTCTTAGACGGCCGCATCACGCTGCTTTCCGGCAACAGCGGCGTCGGCAAGTCGACACTTATCAACAGCCTCGCGCCACATGCCAACCTGCGCACAGCAGCCATCAGCGACGCACACCAGACGGGCATGCATACGACCACTTTCTCGGAAATGATACCGCTGGGCGAGGGTTCCTGGATTATCGACACGCCGGGCATCAAAGGCTTCGGCACGTTCGACATGGAGCGCGAAGAACTGACCAGCTACTTCAAGGAAATCTTTGAGTTCTCCAAACAATGCCGCTTCAGCGACTGCACCCACACCCATGAGCCCGGCTGTGCCGTGCTCAAGGCTGTCGAAGACCACTACATCGCCCAAAGCCGCTATCAGTCGTACCTCTCGATGCTCGACGACAAGGACGAGAACAAATACCGCGAAGCGTACTGATTCCTCCCCCTCACGCCTCCATGATTAACCTATCGTTATGGTGTACTTCGACATGAACGAAGCACCAGGCTGCAGGTGGTTCATCAGGGGCTTGTCCTTGAATTCACCATGGAAGCCACGCGGGTCTCCAATGCCGTACCACGGCTCAATGCACACAAAGGGCGCATGCTTGTCAAAGGGGCTCCAGAAGGCGCAGACGGGTGTCTTGTAGTCAACGGTAACAGCCGGTTCGCCATCAACATCCATCAGCATGGCACGGCATGTCTGACTCTTATGGACCTTCACGCTGTCATTACGCCAGAAGCTGTTGTTGAACTCAATGACACCCATGTCAGCCTCCAATGGCACTTCCACCATCTCATGGCTACCGTCGGCATAGCTCTTCAGGGCGTCCATAGGTTCCTCGTTGTCAAGCTTGAGGATGCCTTCCGTCTTTCCGCCAGGGATATTAAATGCCGGGTGTCCGCCTATCTGGAAATGAATCTCCTGACGGTCAGTATTCTCGACATGCCAGATGACGTGAATCCTGTTACCCTCCAGCCGATAAGTGACAGCAAGGTTAAAATGATAGGGATAGACTTCCAGCGTCTCAGGACTGTCGTGCAGGGCCAGCGTCACCCGACTGTCACTCTGGCTGATCACAGTAAACACTTTGTCGCGGGCAAAACCGTGACGCGGCAGATGATACGCTTTGCCGTCCACACGGTATGTTTCGTCGTTGACACTGCACACAATGGGGAACAGGATGGGCGAACGGCGCGGCCAGAACTTCGGGTCGCCCTGCCACAGGTATTCCCTACCCTCACAATCTTTGATACTCTGGAGCTCGGCTCCCTTTTCAGCTACCTCAACGGTAAGCATGTCGCTCTTGATTTCTACCATAACAGTCTTTTTGATTTGCAAGTGCAAAAATAGTCTTTATTTTCGTTCCGCAAAAGGAGGGCTGGTATTATTAACGACATTTAACTATGAATAAAAGCAATCTTTCCTTTTGCATTTCTCTCGTTTTTCCGTAACTCTGCCATCAAAAGATGGCGAAGTTACTCCGTCTCGGCAAAAAAAGAAATGAATTTCTTTGTTTTACTCTCGACTTTCCGTAACTTTGCAGGCAAAATGAAAGCGTAAGACATGCGAGCTACTATCGTATTCATTGCAATATTACTATTTCCCATGACTGTCACGGCGGCAGACGACGGGGAGGGCGACGGGAAAAAACAGCCGGCATTGCTGAGAGGCCTGACGTGGTTGAAGACGAAGATTGACTCAATGGCGATAGCTAATGTAGACCGCGACTATATCGGGCAGCCCGAATTGCCATGGTCCGTGGAACTGCGCACTGTTGCCAACCAGACAACGCTGAAGATGCGCGAAGATCTCTGGCCAATGGCTGAAGAAACTATGGGGTCGATCACAGCAAGCACGGACAACGGTTTCTCCACCTCGTTAGGGGTATGGGCAGGCTATCGAGGCTATGGCATAGGACTGTCGAAAGAGCTGACGGGTGGCGACGGCGCTACTCTGTCGTTTAGTGCTATTGGCGGTAGTCTCGGCCTCAATCTGCGCATCAGTTCCTATCGCAGTAAACAGCCTGAAATAGGTATCTTGGTAAACAATGGCGACGACTTGATGGTGGAGTACGAGCAGGCTGACCTTAAAGACCCTATCAGGGTCAGGTCGCTGTTCATGGACGGCTATTATATGTTCAACGGCAAGCGGTTCTCGTATGCTGCCGCCTACGACCAGTCGCTGATACAGAAACGCTCGGCGGGCTCGCTGATGACAGGACTGATGTATTACCACTCAAGGGTATCGTACAACGACATCTCGAACCTGCCGCTGCTGATGCTGATGAACGACTTGGGCATGGTAAAGTGTTCACAGGCCAGTGTCGGCTTCGGCTACGCCTACAACTGGGTGCCGGCCAAGGGCTGGCTGGTCAGCGTGATGGCAATGCCCATGCTGTCGTTCTACAACAAGATGAAGACGTACGAATACGACATCGTGGACGAAAGCGGGGAAAGCATCTACGATTTCAGCGAAGAGGAGATAGCGGACATAATGAACGGCAACGACAAGGGTTACTCGCTGGTCGAGAAGGCGGTGTATGAAACCAGCAACAAGGTCAGCTGGAATTTTGACGCACGACTGTCAGTGAGTTACAACTGGAGCCGGTTCTACCTGAGGACCTACGGCCACTACAACCGCTTCCGTTTCCAATACGACAGCGGAGACAGCAAACTGACTGACTGGAGGGTGTACTTAGACTTGGGATTCAGGTTTTAATGACAAACGGAAAAGATGGATATTCACGAAATAGAAAACAAGCGCATTGCCGTACTGCTGTCAGGCGGCGTTGACAGTTCCGTAGCGCTCTACGAACTGGTGCGACAGGGACTGAAGCCTGACTGCTTCTACATCAAGATTGGTCCTGAGGAAGACGAGGAATGGGACTGTTCCTCGGAAGAGGACTTGGAGATGGCTACGGCTGTCAGCCGGAAATACGGCTGCCGGTTAGACATTATTGACTGTCACAAGGAATATTGGGAGCAGGTGACGGCATACACGATGAACAAGGTGCGCCAGGGACTGACACCTAACCCTGACGTCATGTGCAACCGCCTCATCAAGTTCGGTGCCTTCGACGAGAAGCGCGGCCACGACTACGACCTCATTGCCACAGGACACTACGCCACGACGGAGGTGGAAATAGTAAATAGTAAATCGTCAAATCGTCAATTGAAATGGCTCTGTACCAGTCCTGACCCCGTCAAGGACCAGACAGACTTCCTGGCACAGATTCACGACTGGCAACTCAAGAAGGCACTGTTCCCCATAGGTCACATGATGAAGGATGAGGTGCGCGAGATTGCAGAGCGCGAGCACCTGGCTCCCGCCCACCGAAAAGACTCGCAGGGCATCTGCTTCTTAGGGAAAATCAACTACAACGACTATATCCGCCGCTACTTGGGCGAACTGCCTGGCGACGTCATCGAACTGGAGACGGGCAAGCTCATCGGACGGCACAAGGGGCTGTGGTTCCACACCATCGGCCAGCGCAAAGGACTGGGCTTTGGCGGCGGACCTTGGTTTGTCGTGAAGAAAGACGTACAACTAAACATCTTATATGTCTCTCATGGCTATGACCCGGCAACGGCCTACAGCCAGCACTTCAAGGTACGCGACTTCCACTGGCTGACAATGCCTGTCTGCGACAAGGATGTCACCTTCAAGATTCGGCACACGTCGGACTATTTCCATGCCACGATGGAACCTCTGCCCGATGGCGAGTTTGCCATCCACTCATCGCAGCCCATCCACGGCGTGGCACCGGGACAGTTCTGCGTCATTTACGATAATCGCCACCACCGTTGCTACGGCAGTGGCGAGATTACCATTTGACAACAGGAGTCCTGTCACCTGCTTATCTTTATTTTCTCTCCCATCAGACTGCACAGGTAGACCTCTAAGGCTGTATAGCCCTCTTGACTGACAACAGTCTTGCCGTCTTCCGGGTCGGAAGGGCTTAGCCCGTGGACACGTTCCCACTCGTCGGCCATGCCGTCGTGGTCGTTGTCCGCAACGGGTGTAGCGGGAGCATACGCAGGCCAGCCGTCGGCATCGGCTTGTGAGTCGATAATGCCCTGTTTGCCGGCACTCTGGCCTCTATACTTGGGGCGGCCACTCTTCACGTCGTCAACGATGCGGCGCTCCACGACGTCGCGGCGGACGGTGCCAGCCTTCTCCAATACATGACGAAAGGCTTTCCTGGCCGACTCAGCGACTGTAAGATACGCCTCATAGGCTGCTTTGCGGATGGGCTGTGTCTGCTTCATCTGGTCAATGGCAAAGCCCGTCTTGTTGCTGATGAGCTGCCAGTTGTCCTTCACTTTCTCCCCTTCCATCACATTGCCATCAATATACCACTGCGAGGGACCGGTCAGCGTCTTGCCCTTGCGGGCTGCAGAGAGTTCGATGAAGACATTGTCCTCAGGATGAGCCGGACCTGGCTTGTAGTAGTTGCCAATGAAATTACACTCGTGCGAACTACCTTCACCGGCTTCGTTCTCACCGCCATAGCAGGAATTGCGGCGCCCCCAGTTGAAGTTGACATTGTTCTGGTATTCCAGGAACACGTTCTTGTCGACATTCGGATTGGTAGCGCCGTTGATGCGAGCCGAGCGACTGTCGTTGCTGACCAGCAGGTTGTGGTGGAACGTAGCGGGTGAACCGCCCCACTGCGCACCATAGCCACGCACGCCCTTCTTATGACCGGCATCGTGAAGTCCCTCGTGGACGATGCACCACTGCACGGTGGTGAAATGGTTGTCGTACATGGTGACATTCTCCTCGCCGCTCCAACCGAAACAGCAGTGGTCGATGATGATGTTTTGAGCGTTCTCGATGCCGATGGCTCCTCCCTCGATGAAGTTTTCCTTCTTCGACTTTGCAGGGTCGCCCAACGTTCCCAGACGGGAGCGGATGTTGCGGATAATAACATTCTCCGAACCGCCCAAGTTCAGCTTGCCGCCGCGGAGCAGGATGCCATCGCCAGGTGCCGTCTGACCGGCAATGGTGACATTCTTCAGTTTCGCACGGATAGAACGCTCGCCCTTGCGCTGGGGGTTGGGACCGATGTCGATGATGCCACTGACACGGAACACAATAGTTGCATTCTCCCGACCTGCCTCGGTCAGTGCCCAACGCAGCGAACCCTTACCTGTGTCGTTGAGATTAGTCACCTCTACCACCTTGCCGCCACGGCCTCCAGAGGCATACTTTCCAAAGCCTTCTGCCGTCGGGAAAGCCAGCGTCTGGCGTTCTTGTGAGAAAGCACTCACGGCCCATGTGAGGGCCGTGAGCAAAAAGATTCGTCTCTTCATTTTGCTACGACTTTAGTGGTTTGCGTGGTACCGTCAGCCATTGTTGCGCGAACGATGTTCAAACCATGCTGCAGACGGTTGACGCGGCGACCGTCGGGTGTAAAATACTGTCGGCCGACGACCTCAACGCCAGTGGTCAGCTGACTGACGCCGGAGGGCGTGCCGGAAGACGCCAGCTCGCTCAGTACGCCGTAGGCACTGACCGACTGCACCGTCACATATTGTGCGCCGCCGGTGCTGATGCTGTTGGCGGTGGTGACAGTGGCCTTGCCGTCGAGCGTCACCATGAAGCACTGGGCAAAACCTGTTGGGTCAGTCCACGAAGCGGTATTGCCGCTGACCGTCAGCTGCGGGGCGGGCAGTATGAATGCCTGCCAGTCGGCATCCCATCCATCAGTACCGCGCAGCATGTAGTCGAGCCTGTTGTCATTGACGGCCTCTGTCTTGGAGAGCACGGCCTTGCTCGGTGTGCCGCCGAACGATGTGCGGCGACCGCTCAGGTCAACAGCATTGCCGTTAGCATCCATTGTGTTGTACTCAGCCATCCGCACTGGCTTGCCATCCATCTCTTGCCAGCCCTCGGCGGGAATGGAGACATCGCTGCTCAGGCTTGTATTGATGAAGGCCACCTTCGGCGTATTGCCCCACGGGCGTCCCAGATGGGTCTTGCTGTTGGCGGCAGCGGCGGTAATCCTGGCATCGCGGAACACATAGCCATACTTGGCCGAGCTGTGGTCGGGAGCCACGATGACGTTCGACGGGCGCAGCACATGCAGCGTACAGCCGTCGAAGAACACCTCGCCTGCCCCGTAGATGAAGTCGGTGGTTCCGGTGAACGTGCTGTTGCGGACGATATGGCGCTGTCCGTCTTTGCCTGTCCGGTAGGTGTCCTGCCAGCCTTCCAAGCAGCAGCTGGTGATGCTGATGCGGTCGGCCTTGGTGTAGAGCGCCAGTGCCTGTCCCTCGTTGACGCGAGTGTTGCGGATGGTCAGGTTGTCGAACGACACGTCGTTGGCGGTCACATTGACAGTAGCAGACTTGTCAACACCGCCGCCGTCGGCATTGGTCTTGTTCCAAGTGATGACGGTGCTTTCGGGCGACTGTCCCGTCAGGTGTACGTTGGCCTTGTCAATCTGCACATGGCCTTCGTATGTGCCTGCCTTGATAAAAATATAGTATGGTGCATTGCCCGGAGCGGCATTGACGGCGTCCTGCACGTTAGTATAGTTACCACTGCCGTCCTGGGCTACAATGGCATTGAAGCGGTTCTGCAGTGCCACGGGCTGATGCACGGTGTACTCGGTCATATCAATGGTTCTGTCAGCCACGCCATTGAGGAAAATCTCCAGGTTGGAATAGCCGCTGGCTGTCAGCCGCTGACCGTCGCTGCCATCGTGAGGGTTCAACCCTACGCTGGTCTCGTAATCATCGGGCAAGCCGTCGCCGTCGGTGTCTATCACCTGCTCGTCATAGCTGTCACCCTGCAGGCGGGGATAGCAGGTAACGTCAATCTCCTTGTTGTCCTTGGCTTCGTCGCCCTCATAGAGTGCAGCAAAGTCGTCGTGCTGGTTCAGCGTGATGTCGTCAGGCGAGTCGATGATGCCCATCTTGCTGCCAAAGGCTCCTCCAAACTGCGGGTCCTGCAACCCGGCAGCCTCGGCGAGAATGCGGGCATCCACTTCATCGCAGCGGGGCAGCGAGGCACCGGCCTGACTGACCACCTTGTCGTAAGCCTGGTCAGCCGTCTCGCAGGTCATGGTCAGCACATAGCCAGCGGGCAGCGACTTGAGCAGTTTCTGGTCGTAGAGTGCCTGCGAGGGCGTCATAGACCAGAACTCGATGGCGCGTCCCTTCTCACTGCTCAGATAGCCCCAATAGTTGTCGGCATTGACTTTCTCCAGCACGTCGTCTTTCCAGAAGTCTGCCGTACCGGCCCACTTGCTGCCCGTCTCAAACTTGTTGCCACTGAGATACCACTCGCCAGCCTCGCCGATAGTTCCACCCGTAGGACGGACAAAGTAGCGGCTGCCGGTGGTGCCTTTCTTTGTAGCAGGACCGGGCTTGTAGTAGTTGTTTATCATGTAGACGCGATTGTAGTCTGTGGCGCCGCCAGCCGAGCACTCGCCACCATAGAGCGAGTTGTGGTTGCCCCAGTTGAAGATGACATTGTTGAGGAACTCACTGTCTACCTGACGGTCGTTCACGCTGCTGCGCACACCATTAAAGCGCGGCGAGCGGCTGTTGCAGCTGGCAAACAGGCAGTGGTGCAGCGTGCTGTGCTCACCACCCCACTGGGCACCGTAGGCACGATTGCCCTTGGAGTTGCGCGAGTCGTAGAGCGGTTCTGAGAATATACACCACTGCACGGTGGTGTACTTTGTATCATACATGGTCAGGTTCTCCTCCATAGACCAGGCAAAGGTGCAATGGTCGAGAATGATATTGCTGACGTTCTCCACGTCAATCTGCGACATACTGCTGTTGGGCAGGTCGCCGGCACGGAAGCGGATATGGCGCACAATGCTGTTAGAGCTTAGCTTCATCTGGTAGCCTGCCAGACAGATGCCGCCGCCAGGAGCCGTCTGCCCGGCAATGGTGACGTTAGGATGCACGCCCGACAGGCGAGAGGTCAGATAGATAGTACCGCTGACCTTGAACAGGATGGTTCGCGGCGTGTCGTCACCCGACTTCAGCGCCCAGCGCAGAGTTCCCTCTACGAGGTTGTTGTCAGCACAGTCGTCCAACCGGGTAACGTAATAAACGTTAGCGCCTCGTCCGTCTATGGCTCGCCCTCCCGTCGTAAAGCGTCCATAGCCCTCAGCACCGGGGAAACTGACGAGGTCGTCCTGATAGTTGGGCAACATAGAGAAAACTGCATAGACAGCACAATCTTCATTGACGGTAAAGCTATAGGTAGCACTGGTGGACAGCGTCGCACCGCTACCATTCTCCCAGCGGTCAAACTGATGGCCCTTGGCTGCCGTTGCTGTCACGGTCACCGTCGTACCAGAATTGATGAGATGTGAGTCACCGCTGACGGTACCCTCAGGGCTGACACTAACCGTTCCCATACCCTCACAGCCGGGCTTGACGCTGCACGTCAGTGTACTGGCTGCTAACGAGTTGAACTTGGCAACAATGTTCAAATCGTTCTGTACGCTCTTGAACTGATAGGGATTGGCTGTTGAAACCAACTCGCCGTTGACATACCAGCCGTTAAAACCATATCCGGCATTGGCAGTAGCCGTAAACGTGGCATTACCCCCAATAACAATGTCGCGCTCCGGTCGTTCAACACTACCTGCTCCAACAGGATCAACTGTCACACTAAGATGCACAGTATTACCAGCCATCAATCCGGGAAGTGTCGTCAACGCCAAAGCCGAAGTACACGTCAGTAGCACGGCCAACAGAATCATTAATTGTTTCTTCATATCCATTTTAGTAATTTGTTTTTCTTTATATATAAAGACGTACGACGCGCGTGCGTGTAATCAAATGAGTGTTTTTTAACGCATATATGACTATCCTGTTTACGACCATCGAATATGCGACGATTACACACAAATCACAATTTATTGCGATTTTTGCTTGTTCATTCGAATTAATTTCGTATCTTTGCAGCAAATTCACAACATATTGTGATTATCAAACGATGAGCTTAAAGGAAATTGGTCAGACCATCAAGGAACGAAGAAGACATTTGGGTGTCAATCAGTTGACTCTCTCAGAATTGTCTGGTGTTAGCATCAACACGCTGGTATCTATTGAACGCGGAGAGGGGAATCCTCAACTTAGTACCCTTCTGGTTATCCTCGACACGCTGGGGCTGAAGCTGGATATTAAATTAAAATAACAGTAGGCTATGAGACAATGTAAAGTATTCGTAAAAGACATTGAGGCTGGTATTCTTCAAGAGACTGATAGTCACCAGTATCTGTTCACCTATCAAGATGACTATCAAGGAGAACCTGTTTGCTTGGCGATGCCTATTCGTAAGGAGCCATACGTTTCAGAGCATTTGTTTCCCTACTTCTTCAACATGCTGTCAGAAGGAGCCAATCGTCAGTTACAGTCGACGCTACACCATATTGACGAGAACGATGACTTTGGCATTTTGTTGGCAACGGCACAATACGATACCATTGGAGCAGTAACTATCAAACCTATGGAATAGAACTATGGAACCAATAATAGTTTGTCCTTCTACGCTGGCTGAAGGTTTCGACACCTATAGTCCTAATGCCTTAAAAGTTCTGTTTGACGGCAGACACATCTCGCATATTCTTCCGTTTGACAGTCCAAACAACGAAGGAGACAACCATCAAGACTATATCGAGCATGTTGGGCGAATCTCCCTATCGGGCGTACAACCTAAGGCCAGTTTGACGCTCGATGCAGACAACAAATTAGCCAAACCTGCAGAGAATGAGCGTGGTAGGTACATTCTAAAGCCTGCTCCGTCATCCTATGCGCTATTAAGTCGCAAGTATTGTCCAGCCAACGAACACCTTACGATGCAATTAGCCAGCCAAGTATATCACATAGAAACTGCTGCTAATGGACTATGCTTCTTCCGCGACGGTGAAGCAGCCTATCTGACTCGTCGTTTCGATATTGGAGCTCAAGGCGAGAAGTATCAACAGGAAGATTTTGCCTCTCTGGCAGGTTTAACAAAGGCGAATGGAGGCAGCGACTATAAGTATAACAATCTGAGTTATGAAGAATGCGCAGAGATTATCGCCCTGCACACGAAAGCTGCTCCTATTGAGATATTGAAGTTTTTCAGAATAGTCGTCTTCAACTATCTTACCCTCAACGACGATGCTCACCTGAAGAATTTTTCTTTGATTAATCGTGGCGATGGCGAATACCACCTGGCGCCTGCTTACGACCTGATAAACACCAGCTTACACCTTTATCAGCCTCGTATCTTTGCTTTAGACAAAGGGCTCTTTCGTGAAGGCATGAACCTTTCCGACGTAAAGACTGTCAAACGACAAGACTTCGAAGAGTTTGGACATCGTATTGGTCTTTCCCAACGATTAGTGAAACGCGAGCTTGACAATTTCGCTTTAGAACATCCTTTAGCACAGACACTAATAGAACGGTCTTTTCTTTCAAGCGAACTGAAACGAAGCTATTGGCTGTCGTTCAAATATCGCAGGGCAACGTTATCGTTTGGGAAGTAAAAAAGTAATTACTGTTGATGGTAAAGAACCTTACACACAAAATACCAGAAATGACGCTATGAAGTGTACTGATTTTGGGGTTCAAAAATGGATTTCCAAGATGTCACCAAGATAAAGCTGATTATAAAAATTCTGATGCTCAGCAGCAAAATTCTAATGGTCAGAATTTTCCTAATCAACATCAGAATTCTGCTGCGGAGCATCAATATTGTAAAACGGCTCCGCTGAAAGAGCGAAGCCGCTATGATAACTTAAAAGAATGATTCTTTAGAAGAACTTGCGGCCATTCTGGACCTTTACGCCCTTGTAGTCCTTAGAAACCTTCTGACCAGCGAGGTTGTACATAGGAGCGTTGGCATTCTCGGGAACAGTCTTGATGGTCTCAACACCAGTAACAACATCCTCCTTGTTCTTGCCAGGGTAGAAGGTGTACTTCTGGAAACCAATCTGAGAATTGCTTTGGAACAGCCAGTAGGTCTTGCCAGCCTTAGCATCGATAACCACATCGCCCCAGAAAGGCTGGTTGCCGGCACCGATAACCCAAGGTTTGTCTGCGCTGCCTAAAGCACGAATATCGTCATTCGAAAGCCACTTCTTTTGTCCTACCTGATCAGCAGTACACAAACCAGCTTCAACGTCTTCTTCCTTCCAATTCTGACCGTTGATGTATCCCTCAACAAGATACTGAGAAGGTTGCTTGGTATCACCGTCAACCAGGAATGTCAGACGATTACCTTTGTTAGCCCAAATACCGACCTTCAGCGCTCCATCGGCCTTTGTGGTGAACTTGTAGTAAAGACCACTTTGGGGCTCACCGCCTTCAGCAGGGTCAAAAGTCTTGTAAACAACGCGATATTTACCTGTAGCACTGCCCTCGGTGTAAATCTCTTCAGCAACCATTGACACGGCAGGAACACCCGTTCCGGCAATATACGAGAAATTGATGTCACCCTGATTCTTCAGTTCCCACTTAATGTCTTTTGTAGAATTAATGGATACCAACTCGTAAATATGATTGGTTTCGTCAATCAGCGCACCGATGGTAATATCCTGTCCCAAGTTTACTGTAGAATCGTCGGGGTCTTTCTTATCAGCAGGCTCGCCAGAACCCACGGCTTCAACCTCAACATTAGCCGTACTGAACTTCACGACAGAGTTACCGTTTACGACATTTGTGGCAACTTTGTTCTCGTCAATAATAGAGGCATACTCAGCAGCCATATTGCCGTCTCCGTCTACAGCAACGTATGACTCCTCAGTCTGGGCATTAACACTCATGGCAATCATTGCCATAGAAATTAGGGTAAAAATTTTCTTCATAACGTTATTAATTTGAATTAGTACTAATAGTTTTTGCCTGCAAATATATGGCTTTTCCTTGAAACCACCAAAATTATTTGGGCTTTTGTTTCTTTTTAGACGTTTATTCGAGGCCGTTTGTCATCATTTATGCATGAAAATGCAGAAAACCGCAAACTATTGTTACATTTCGTTACTTTTTTGGAAAAAATCACGGAAAAGCGTTGGCTATTTCAATTAATATTATTATATTTGCAACGAAAAGCTAACTCATCACTAACTAAACCATCAAACGGGAGGGCGCAACTATGAAGACTCAGAAAATGTACAACGAAGAGGAGTTTGAACTGGACAACCAGTACAACGAAGAAGAAAAGCGCTATCTGAGTACCGACTCAAGCATTTGGTACAACTAAGAATTAAAAAAAGGGAAAAGTGAAAAAAATCACTATTCCCTTTTTTAGTTTTCCTTTTTTTTGTACCTTTGCACGTATGATTGACATAAAATGGAAAGAGAACGTCATCCTTGTCGATGCAGACTATGTTGACAAGGTGGCTTTTGATTTGACCGTGAATTTCGAGCGCATGATAGGACGCCGCATTCCACAGGCTGACATGGCACGGTGGATAGAGTGTGTGGCCCTGGACGGCGGAATGAGACCCATAGAACAGGGACAAGAAGCCCGGAGCACGCAGGTGGTATTCCTGCACCGCAAAGACAAGCAGCAGATGGACAACTTCCAACCTGGACACTATGCCGAGGCATTAGACGGCAAGGCATTCAGTGGTGAGCTGGGCGAATTCCTCATCAGCTGTGTACCCGTGGAAGAAATGGTAACGACAGACGATTTGTTTGTCGACTCCCTACAGGTCATCGCCAATGCCGAAGAGGTGAAACGGCTCATCGTCATCCCCAATGCCGAACACACATACCAACGTGTCCGCGAAGTGCTGCGCCATGCTGACGACGAGAAGCGCATCACGGTGCTGACGATGCAACCCATGGAGGGCGGTAACTTCCGGCAGGAAATCCTCGGCTATTCCCTCATGGCCGCCCTCGGCATTAAGTCCGAGGAGCTCAGCCAAGCTCGCTAAACGGAAAAACAGCCCAATAACTAAATAACCCAATAAATAGTAAATCGTAAATTGTAAAACAGTAAATAACAAAGATGAGCAGAGTATTAATGATTGGCGCCGGTGGCGTCGCAACGGTGGCAGCATTCAAGATAGCAAAGAATGCTGACGTGTTTACGGAGTTTATGATTGCAAGCCGTCGCAAGGAAAAATGCGACGCTATTGTGGAGGCCATCCATCAGAAGGGCTACACGCTGCCCATCCAGACGGCACAGGTGGATGCCGACGACGTGGAACAGTTGAAAGCGCTCTTTTCGGACTACAAACCTGAGCTGGTCATCAACCTCGCCCTACCCTATCAAGACCTGACCATTATGGAGGCTTGCCTGGCCTGCGGATGCTCGTATCTTGATACCGCCAACTACGAGCCCAAGGACGAGGCACACTTTGAGTACTCATGGCAGTGGGCTTACCGTGAGCGCTTCGAAAAAGCAGGACTCACAGCCATCCTCGGCTGCGGCTTCGACCCAGGCGTGACGAGCATCTATACGGCTTACGCTGCCAAGCACCACTTCAAGGAAATACAATACCTGGACATTGTCGACTGCAATGCCGGCGATCACCACAAGGCTTTCGCCACCAACTTCAACCCGGAAATCAACATCCGCGAAATCACCCAAAAAGGACTCTACTGGGAGAACGGGCAGTGGGTAGAGACGGAGCCACTGGAGATTCACAAAGACCTTACCTACCCCAACATTGGGGCGCGTGACAGCTATCTGCTTCACCATGAGGAGATTGAGAGCCTTGTCATCAATTATCCGACTATCAAGCGTGCCCGCTTCTGGATGACCTTCGGACAGCAGTACCTCAAGCACCTGGAGGTGATTCAGAACATCGGCATGAGCCGCATCGACGAGATAGAGTATGAGGCTCCGCTGGCAGACGGTACAGGCACAGCACGGGTGAAGATTGTACCCCTGCAGTTCCTGAAGGCTGTCCTGCCCAATCCGCAGGACCTTGGCGAGAACTACGAAGGCGAGACTTCCATCGGTTGTCGCATCCGGGGCATCGGCAACGACGGCAAGGAGCATACCTATTATGTCTATAATAACTGCTCGCACCGTGCCGCCTATGAGGAAACGGGCATGCAGGGGGTAAGCTATACCACTGGCGTTCCCGCCATGATTGGTGCCATGATGTTTTGCAAGGGCCTGTGGAAGAAGCCCGGTGTGTACAACGTTGAGGAGTTCGACCCTGATCCCTTCATGGAACAGCTGAACCTCCAAGGTCTTCCCTGGCACGAAATCCACGACGGCGACTTGGAACTCTAATAACGGAATAACGCTATAACGAAATAACGAAAAAAAATAAAAAACCATGGCAAAAAAAGAAAACGAGAGCGAGGCACTGACCCCGCAACAGGAAAAAATGAAAGCCCTGCAGGCTGCCATGTCGAAGATTGAAAAGGACTTCGGCAAGGGTAGCATCATGAAACTGGGCGACGAACAGATAGAGAACGTAGACGTAATACCCACAGGATCGATCGGCCTGAATGCCGCCCTTGGCGTAGGTGGCTACCCCAAAGGACGCATCATTGAAATATATGGCCCGGAATCAAGCGGTAAAACGACTCTTGCCATACATGCTATTGCTGAAGCGCAGAAGTCTGGCGGCATTGCTGCCTTCATTGACGCCGAGCATGCCTTCGACCGCTTCTATGCCCAGAAGTTAGGCGTCGATGTGGACAACCTGTATATCTCGCAACCCGACAACGGTGAACAGGCTTTGGAGATTGCCGAGCAGCTGATACGCTCTTCGGCTATCGATATTCTGGTGGTTGACTCTGTGGCAGCACTGACACCGAAGAAGGAGATTGAGGGCGACATGGGCGATTCAGCCGTCGGACTACATGCCCGTCTGATGTCGCAGGCTCTGCGCAAGTTGACTGGTACCATTGCCAAGACGAACACCACGTGCATCTTCATCAACCAGCTGCGTGAAAAGATTGGTGTCATGTTCGGCAACCCAGAGACAACAACGGGTGGTAACGCCCTCAAGTTCTATGCTTCCGTCCGTCTGGACATCCGTAAGGTGACAGCTATCAAGGACGGCGACCAAGTCATCGGCAACCAGGTCCGCGTAAAGGTAGTGAAGAACAAGGTGGCTCCTCCTTTCCGCAAGGCTGAATTTGAGATTACTTTCGGTGAAGGTATCTCGAAAATTGGCGAGATTGTAGACCTGGGCGTGGAATTTGGCATCATCAAGAAGAGCGGCTCCTGGTTCAGCTACGAAGAGTCAAAGTTGGGTCAAGGACGCGATGCAGTCAAGGTACTGTTGAAAGACAACCCTGAACTTTGCGAGGAACTGGAAGGAAAGATTATGCAGGCCATTGCTGACAACGCATAAGACAAAGGTCTGAACAACAAAAAAAGGTAAAAGACTGCTTTTCCTGTCTTTTACCTTTTTTTATGATGCTTACTTCTGCCGCATCGTGCCATTACCAGAAAGTGCCTGGCTAGTATTACTCATGGCAGCAATGCGGGGGGAATTTGGATTGACGACAGGACCACCTGATTTGCCGGCACGTCCGCTGGCTTTCGTCACGATACCATCTTCGTCAAACTGGACAACAAGCAGTACGCCATTGGAACGGTTATAGAGCCACTCTACAACGCCATTGCTGTCCTTCAACTTCGCAGCGGCCTCACCCACAGCCAGCTCAACCTCGTCTTCCGTCATGCCGGGAATGACACGGCCTTCACGGATAGCGGCACGGGTTTCCTTGGTGGTACTGCGTGTCTCTCCTTCGCCAAGACCGAAAAGGTATCCAAAATAGTCGTCCTTGTTGCCGTCCGAAAGAGCCACAACATCCGAGAATGTTATTTCCTTAATAAAGAAACGGCGCGACTCTGTCTCACGTAGTGTCAACGTATAAAAATCTGTATTCTTGACAGATTTGATTTCATCGATAATAAAGCCTGTGAAACGAGGCACTTTCACATTGCGCACCTTACCAGAGCCTCTGGTACTCATCTCTGTGACATATTTAGTGTAAACGGTCTGGTTCAGGTAATCATAGATATTCGACGACACAGCCATGTCGGCCCCCGTAAACTCGAAAGAGCCGCCAAACAGGTATTTGGCATTATCCAGATCGAACTCGTTGTCACGCATACCGCTATTGGTCTTACTCATGGCAACATTCTGATAGAACTGTCTGCCATCCTCGTCTTCCACCACAATCTTGACAGGAAAAGAACGGGTACCGACACCTACAGCCACCACCTTCACGACCCTATTCTTAGGCATGGTCAACTCACGATAGCCATCACCGTCATACTCAACATCTTCACGGAAAGACTGGGTACGCGTCAGCAGCAACTGGTCCATCAACAACTCGCGAGCCTTATCCACATCGCCAAGATAAGCCAGTGTGGGGACACCTTGCCGACCATAACAGTAGTCATCATAAGTTCCATTGGGAATTTCGTAGTAATAGTCTTTCCCGTCAGACTCGCAGTGGAAATTGATATGCACACGACCGTCCACTAATTCCTCATGGCCTTTATAGACCATAATATAATGTATGAGATTGGAATTGCTGACCTTTTCACCGCTCGTGGCGTCACAGAACGTATTGACCAGAATGTCATATTTCTCCGGGACAACCATAAAGCGCATGCCCTCATTCCAGTCACACATACTATAATAACGGAAATGCATGCCTAAAAAATCCTTTGGTTCAACTTCGTCAGCATTGTTACGGCCTGTTGAAGCAGACACCATCGTCTTCTTGACATTCTTCGTCTTGACAATGTAAGGATTGTCCTGTGCCATCGCTGTCAGAGTAGCAATAGCCAATCCTGTCATTATAAGCAGCCTTTTCATCATGATATTGTATCGTAATAAATCCGTGATTTGAGTGCAAAGATAAAAAAATATTTTGATACTTATGCCAAAATGTCATCATATTATAAGTTTTTTTTCATTTTGGCACACGCTTTGCTATCTGGTTAGTGACAAAATCAGATTATTAACAATTTAAAAATATAGAATTATGGGAAAGATTATTGGAATCGACTTAGGAACTACCAACAGCTGCGTCGCCGTTTTCGAGGGCAACGAGCCGGTAGTCATCGCTAACAGCGAAGGTAAGCGCACTACACCTTCTGTGGTGGGCTTCGTAGACAACGGTGAGCGTAAGATTGGCGACCCCGCCAAGCGTCAGGCCATCACCAACCCGAAGAAGACCGTTTACTCTATCAAGCGCTTCATGGGTGAGAACTGGCAGCAGACGGAGAAGGAAATCTCCCGCGTACCTTACACAGTAGTAAACGAGGGTGGCTATCCCCGTGTCGACATCGACGGACGTAAATACACCCCGCAGGAAATCAGCGCTATGGTGCTGCAGAAGATGAAGAAGACCGCCGAGGACTACCTCGGACAGGAGGTGACAGATGCAGTCATCACCGTACCGGCCTACTTCTCTGACTCTCAGCGTCAGGCCACCAAGGAGGCCGGACAGATTGCAGGCCTCAACGTGCGCCGTATCGTCAACGAGCCGACAGCTGCCGCTTTGGCATACGGTGTTGACAAGGCCAACAAAGACATGAAGATTGCCGTCTTCGACCTCGGTGGCGGTACGTTCGATATCTCTATCTTGGAGTTCGGCGGTGGTGTGTTCGAAGTGCTCTCCACCAATGGTGACACCCACCTGGGTGGTGACGACTTCGACCAGGTCATCATCGATTGGCTGGTACAGGAGTTCCGCAACGACGAGGGTGCCGACCTGAAGGCTGACCCGATGGCTATGCAGCGTCTGAAGGAGGCTGCAGAGAAAGCCAAGATCGAGCTGTCAAGCTCTACCTCTACAGAGATTAACCTGCCGTACATCATGCCTGTTGGTGGCGTACCCAAGCACTTGGTGAAGACACTGACACGTGCCAAGTTCGAGCAGTTGGCACACGGACTCATCCAGGCTTGTCTGTCTCCGTGTCAGAAAGCTATGGCAGATGCCAAATTGTCAACATCTGACATTGACGAGGTCATCCTCGTAGGTGGTTCAAGCCGTATCCCCGCCGTGCAGGAGCTCGTTAAGAACTACTTCGGCAAGGAGCCTTCAAAGGGTGTCAACCCTGACGAAGTGGTGGCCGTAGGTGCTTCTATCCAGGGTGCTATTCTTAACAAGGAAGGTGGTGTAGGCGACATCGTACTGCTCGACGTGACCCCGCTGACACTGGGTATCGAAACCCTTGGTGGTGTGATGACTAAGCTCATCGAGGCTAACACGACCATCCCCTGCAAGAAGAGCGAGACATTCTCTACCGCTGCTGACAATCAGACAGAGGTGACCATCCACGTGCTGCAGGGTGAGCGTCCGATGGCTGCTCAGAACAAGTCTATTGGCCAGTTCAACCTCACTGGCATTGCTCCCGCCCGTCGTGGCATTCCTCAGATTGAGGTCACCTTCGACATCGATGCCAACGGTATCCTCAAGGTAAGCGCCAAGGATAAGGCCACTGGCAAGGAGCAGGCTATCCGTATCGAGGCTTCCAGCGGTCTGTCACAGGACGAGATCAACCGCATGAAGGCTGAGGCCGAGCAGAATGCCGAGAACGACAAGAAGGAGCGCGAGCGCGTCGACAAGATGAACCAGGCTGACTCGATGATTTTCCAAACCGAGAACCAGCTGAAGGAAATTGGCGACAAGATTCCCGCCCAGCACAAGCCCGCCATCGAACAGGCCCTCCAACAGCTGAAGGACGCCCACAAGTCTGGCGACATCGCTGCCATCGACAATGCAATGAACGCCCTCAACGCAGCTTGGCAGACCGCCTCACAGCAGATGTATCAGGGTGCAGGCGCACAGGCCGGTCCTCAGCCCGGAGCCGACCAGCAGCAGGGCCCCTTCTACAACCAGCAGGCCGGCAGCCAGCAGCAAGCCCCCAAGGACGACAACATCCAGGACGCCGACTTCGAGGAGGTTAAATGACACCGATAGGCAAAGACATAACAAAACGCAACAAAATAGCGTGTAGCTCAACGAGTTACACGCTATTTGTTTTTTATGCCCTCATGTTTGCTATGTCTTTATTATGCCCTTATTTATCCCATTTTTGCAACATTCATGTAACGCGACTAAATTTGCGACGAGATGCTACCTATTTATACTTATTAGTACTTATACATACTTAAATTCAAAGAATCATGCCAGAAGCAAAATTTCAAATCAAACGCAAGTGTGAAGTATGTGGGAACACCTTTATCGCAAAGACATTAGATTCCCGCTACTGTTGTAGACATTGTGCCGACATTGCCTACAAGAAAAGGAAAGCTGACAAAGCAAAAGAATTACTCTCTGTTCCAAGGGGAGTGTGAGATTATTTTTTTATAAGAGCTCGTAATTTCAACATAGCACTCTCTGGACCAAAATCTGGAGTTGCGCCAAACAGCCCTTTAAGATAATTTCTTTCAAGTTCTTTATCAAAACGGAGATTGAACTTTTCGTCTAATCGTTTAAAAGAACTTACGCCTTCTTTCGTTTTCTCCATTAGCCATATTTCATCTCTACGCAAGATGTCCTGATCCATAAGCGTGCTTTCATGAGTGGTAAAAATCAGTTGCGTAGAAATATTGTTGGCATATTTAAAAAACAAATCCATTAGTTTGCGCATTAATACTGGGTGCAAACTACGTTCCATTTCATCAATTACAAACACTTTTTCTCCTTGCATGAGATCGAGAATAAGCGGGATATAGTCGAATATGCGCTTGGTACCATCGCTCTCGTCAACAAGCGAGAAGTATTCTACTCCGTCATCATTTATTCTTTTGTGTATAGTTGTGAGCTTTCGCGCTTTTATTTCGCCTTCTGAGTAGGTAATTAGGTACAAATCATTCTCGAATCTAAGAGATCCAAAAGCATCTGCATTTGATACTTTTAACAAATCTGATCTAATTAGTTGTTGTAAATCTTGCGGTATTCCCAACTTATCAAATTCAACATCTTTAAGGTCGATTCCTTCAATTCCTGTATCAAAATAGCTTAATAACCATCCAAAACCTTCCTTTAGTTCCTCGTCATTAACAGCCTTAAGCATTCCCCCTTGCTTGTATTGCGTTCCAGGAAACAGAACTTTGAGTGTATCAACAAACCAGTTTTTCACAGCAAGAAGATCCTCTATGTGAGGAACATTGGCACTCAGATTGCGACTAATTACTTCGTGAAGGAATAATTGTCGCTGAGGTATATCTTTGGTAAAATAGTCCAAATAGCGCTGATCTTTCTCTTTGGGATTCAATTTCAGAAGCTGAGGTATCTCAAATATTGATTTCTCAGTGTCCCTATCGAAAATGATATATTGGGTCTTTCTTGTAATCTGATATAACCATTCACGGGTTATCTGTTCGGCATTATAACTGAACCCATATTGGTATTTTTTACCATTACATATAATAAGATATGTGAAAGTGGTATTGCTTTTCTTTTTTTTAGATGATAAGCGAAAAGGACGATACTCGATGGGAGTCTCAGGCGGAGTACCAAGAAGAACTAACCGTTTGCTAAGCTCAAATGCTTCTACAAAATTACTCTTTCCTCCAGCATTAGGGCCAAACATAGCAGCAGTCTTTAGTATCCATGAACCTTTGACAGGCTGAACTCTATGCTCTTTTTTCTTTGTGGCTCTGCCAGGCTGAAGATTGAATACCTGTTTGTCCTTGAAGGATAGAAAATTTTCTACCGTAAACTGTTGTAACATGAGAAAACCTATTTTGCCATTAAACGTATATCGGACGCAAAGTTAGCGAAAAAATCTCTTTGAAGCAAGAAAATAGAGATAAAATTTTTATTTTGGGGCAGCGAAATGTGATTTTTTCACATTTTGAAGAAAAATATTTGGTAATTACAAAAATATACATTACCTTTGCAGTCAAAGTTCAGACTAAAACTTCGGGATAAGGTCCGACTGAACTTCACATAATGCCTATGGCAATACTTTTACACAGTGAGATTGTTTCAGGACTTAAGTACAAACCATTAAAGACAGAAAGGAGATATTTATGAAAGTGAAGAATGTATCAGGATCAAGTAGATTTGCCGCACCCAATGGTTATTCGTCATGGTTAGATTATTGGGAGAAGCAGACTGGCACAAAAAAGTATACTTGCGGTGCCATTGGTTGTAGTAATAACGATTTGGTCGGCGCTCACGTTCAGAAGGCAAACAGCAGCGACAAGAGGTGGTATATCACACCACTCTGCAAAGCTTGTAACCAGAGAAACGATGAGTTTGATGTATTCTGGGATTTGGTTCCTGTTCCATCAAATCTTTAAATTTCATCCCCGTTGGCAGCTCTTGTGGCAACCAACAGGGAATCACAACGACAATTAACAATATTAATAAAGTATGTTTGCAAATAGTATAGAAATAGCGAAAGGATATACCAGGTGCATGAAATCAATCATGCGAGGTTATGGTAGCAATGAGATTACAAGATGTTGCTCAACCTTTATTATAGTTAATGATGAAGGATGGGTGCTTACATGTAAACATATAGTTGAGGGATTGTTGATACCAGCAGATACTATAAATCCTCAATATATGAATTTCAAACAAGAGCGTAGTCAAATATCAGCCTTGCCAAATGGCAAACAAAAGAAGGCAATAGAGGTTTTAGAGAAAAAATATGGATACTCTAAATCAGCAGCTCCAACTGTTCAGCTGTTGAACATGATATTACATGATATTGATATGTCTAAAGGATACAGATGCTACATCCATCCAAGTTATGACCTTGCCCTCATCAAATTTGAAGGATTAAATCATACCCAATGCAATAATTTTCCTATATTCATGGACGATACGTCACACTTACGACAAGGACTATCGCTATGTAGACTTGGATTCCCGTTTGCAGAATTCACAGATTATCAATATAACGCTCAGACAGATAATCTTGAATGGATAGGAGGAGGTATAGCTACATCTCCCTGTTTCCCTGTTGATGGTATACTTACTAGATTCGTGAATGATGAAAAAGGCGTCAAGTTCGGCATCGAATTAAGCACTCCAGGTCTAATTGGACAAAGCGGTGGGCCATTGTTTGACAGAAATGGTGTAGTATGCGGTTTGCAATTTGAAACAGTTTCTATACCTCTGGGCTTTGATCAAGTTAACCAAGAGATTGTTGTCAATAGAAAGAAAAAGAAAGTGTCAAACTATCCGTTCATGCATCTTGGCAGATGCATTCATGTGGATATCATCAAACAGTTTATGAATGAAAATAACGTTAAGTATCAAGTAGGATAATATGAATCTATAACGGCTGCCTGAAACATGCAACCATCTAGGAATCCCCGCAAAAGGACGGGCTACAAAGATTATAGCAAAAGATAGCGAAGGTCGTAAGTTCAATCGCATTCCTGCCTATGATCGAGTACAGGATGGTAAAGTCATCCACGTACCTGCTCATATCAGGAGCAATCGTAGCGATTGTAAAGGCCAAAAGAAGTGATTTTAGGATGTGCCATGGCGATGAGAATCGCTATGGCATTTTCATTTTATTGCACAGTCAAGGATACTTACTTTTGCGAGTGTCCACTGTTTTTTACTGCCACAATGGTTCACTTTCCCAACCACGAGGGAATCCCATAGCTACCGCATCTATTCCTGGATATGCTGTAAGTAGTGTCTTCAATTTATCTGTCATATCATTCTGAGGTGATATGACATTAAGAAAGTATTTAATGATACACAAGTCAAAATATGTTCGCATTGGATCTGTCTGAAGAGTAATCCATCTTCCCGACATACGATTTGGCAGCATTGGCCTGATAGTGTTTTGCTTATTCCAAACACGGGCATGATGGCAACAAGAGTTCCGAGTCAAAGCAATAATTGTAAGCCACGACTCAAAAGGTGCAACTTGCAGTCCGAACTTTTGTGATATACGTTTCTTGATTCGCGCAACCTTGATGTTACTAAAGATGTTTGTAATTACACCGAATGGCAACACTTCTGCCATAATCCATGCAGGAGGATAAGGATCGGAATAAGTCTGCTTGAAATGTACAATGAAATCTTCTCGCGAACGACGCAGCTCTGCATCTATCAAATCCATCGTATGGCGAAACTTAGTAGCATCAATAAAGTTGCTACTATCTGTCATCCAAAATGGGTCGTTGGTCATTTCACTGCCAATATTTACAATTGCGCTGCGAACTGCTACCTCAATCTTCTCAACCTCATTGAAAATGAACAAACGCAGTTTCTTATCAAATCGGTAGAGCATCATTATCTGATCAAATGAAGTATTTGACTTATAACGATGCTGTTCTTTGGGTGTTTGTAGCAAAGGATACATATAGGCAGACAAACGATAGTAGCCGATATATTCAAGATATCTCTCCGCTTTAGCTGTATCGGTAACCGTCAACCCACGTGACTGCAATTTAACTACAAGATCATGGGCATTGGTGTATGGTTTCTGAAATGGAACTCTATTGCTCATTATATATAAATAAAACGACCCGCACATTTGAGCATCGTTGAGAGGCTTGGCGGGTTCTGGTGGTGCAAAGGTACGAATAATTTCCGAATTACCAAAGAATTTACTTACTTTTTTGGGGAAAGCCTTGATTTTTCCACTTTTATACCCTGAGCTTCCCAATAAGTATCTATTATTTCCAGCATTTTGTCTGGCCCACTTAACTATTTCAAAATTGTACCTTCT
>JAEEGH010006368.1_pt1 | contig 28980 bp, 28 predicted proteins | sample 9134181 | NCBI WGS metagenome assembly JAEEGH01 (sample SAMN16246544, study PRJNA631951) | gut metagenome | biome: gut microbiome; feature: rumen; material: DP-attached | host: Bos | place: Iran: Karaj | collected 2018-10 | reverse complement strand
AATACAATTCCGTACCTCACATGGAACTGGCTCAAAATGAACGGTGCAAGTGTTGAAGTACAAAACGATATAAAAACCGATGTCCGGGACTTTTCGGAAAAGGATAAGTTCAAGGTAATTGAATTAAACTACAGTGACGGCGAAAAACTCTGCCACCAGCAGAATGTTACAGTCGCTCCGGAAAGTGAATTAACACTCATCATGAACTACACTTCTGACAGAAAATCACAGGGCTTTTCAGAAATCAGGACAAAGGTTCATGTTCAGAAAAATGCAAAACTCCACCTGGTAAAAGTCCAGCTCCTGGGACAGGGCTTTACTCAGATTGATGACACGCAGATTACTTGCGACGAAGGCGCTTTTGCAGACTTTACCCAGATTGAACTGGGAGGCGCTCAAATCTACGCTAACCTTCAGACACAGCTTTCAGGGGAACGCTCTAAATTCAACAGTGATACTGCCTATATTGCAGCAAAAAACCAGCTTCTGGATATGAATTACGAGTCGGTTCATACCTCCCCCCACACAGACACAACCATGACTGTTAAGGGAACTGTTGCAGACAATGCCCTCAAAACTTACCGCGGAACAATCGACTTTAAAAACGGCTGTGCCGGGGCAACCGGTGACGAACAGGAAGAAACACTCCTCCTGGGAGAAAAGGCTGTCAACAAATCGATTCCGATGATTTTATGCGGCGAAGAAGATGTTTCAGGAACTCACGGTGCAACTTTAGGCCGTCTCGGTACCGAAGAACTTTTCTACTTTCAGAGCCGCGGTGTAAGCGAGGCCGATGCCCAGAAAATCATGACAAAAGCAAAGGTTCTGGCGGTTGCAAATCTGATAAACGACGAAGCAACCGTACAAAAGATTTCAGACTTTTTGGAAAACTAATTTTCAGGATATAAAAATGAACAAATTCCGTAACGATTTTCCTTTATTCAAGGCGATTGATGAACAGAACTCAAAAGACAATAACGGTCTTGTTTATCTGGATACTGCAGCTACAGCCCAGCGTCCATACATCGTTCTCAACGCCATGGACCATTTTTACGCAACACAGAACGCAAACCCCTTGCGCGGACTATATTCTTTGAGCGAGCGTGCCACAAAGGCTTACGAAGATGCCCGGGAAACAGTTGCTAAATTCATCAACGCAAAAGAAAACCGCGAAATCATCTTTACACGGAACTCTTCTGAAAGCCTGAACCTTGTTGCCTACACCTGGGGTCTTGCCAACGTAAACAAGGGTGACGAAATCGTAGTTTCAATCATGGAACACCACTCAAACATTCTGCCGTGGCAGTTTGTGTGCCAGCAGAAGGGCGCAACGCTCAAGTTTATGTACGTTGATAAAGAGAGTGGAATTATTCCGGAAAGTGAATTCAATAAAATTACTGATAAAACAAAGATTGTAGCCTGCACACACGTTTCAAACGTTCTGGGAACTACAAATCCGATTAAAAAAATCGCTTCAATTGCACACAGCCACGGAGCAATCATGGTTGTAGACGGAGCACAGTCAACTCCTCACATTAAGGTAGACGTTCAGAATCTGGACGCAGACTTTTTTGCAATGAGCGGACACAAACTCTGCGGTCCAATGGGAATCGGTGCCCTTTACGGCAAAATCGCCCTCCTGGAGGCCATGCCGCCATTTCTTCGCGGCGGAGAAATGATAGAATACGTAACAGAAGACAGCGCAACCTGGGCAGAAGTTCCGCACAAATTTGAGGCAGGAACCGTAAGCGCCGGAGACGCAGTCGGAATGGCAGCCGCAATCCGCTATATTCAATCTGTCGGACTCGACACCATCACAGAACACGACAACGCCCTTGCAGTACGCCTTATCGAAGGAATCAAAAAAATTCCTCACATCAACATCATAGGAAACAAGGACGGCACCAGACGCTGCGGAATCGTTACCTTTACAATCGATGACGTTCATCCGCATGACATTGCAACCCTTCTCTCGGACGAAAACATTGCAATCCGTGCCGGTCACCACTGTGCGCAGCCACTCGGAGCCTATCTTGGAGTGCCTTCAACCGCACGTGCAAGCCTTTATTTTTACAACACTGAAGAAGAAATCGACTACCTGCTTTCAAAACTTGCACAGGTACGAAAGTGGTCGGGCTACAAAGACTAGGCGCCTGAAAGTACAACTTGAACCGGGATATCCCTTGTAAGTAAAAACTGCATTCTTTATAATTGAATTATGGACACTAAAGAGTTATACCGTGAAATTCTAAACGAACATAATGTAAACCCGCTCCACAAAGAGCCGATGGACGACGCAACAATCCAGCTCAATGGAGTTAACCCGAGCTGTGGCGACAATATTACACTTTTTCTGAAGACAAAAGACGGCAAAATTGAATCAGGCTCGTACCAGGGAAGCGGCTGTGCAGTCAGTCAGGCAAGCTGCGACATGATGCTCGACCTCGTAATCGGAAAAACAACCGAAGAAGCACAGCGTCTCGGCCAGATTTTTATGAACATGATTAAGGGAACTGCAAGCGAAGAAGAAATTGAAGAACTCGACGAAGCAGGCGCCCTCAAAGATATCAGTCACATGCCGAGCCGTGTAAAATGTGCGGTTCTGGGCTGGCGCACACTCGACGAAATGCTCGGCCTCAAAAAAGACAAGGCTTCTGCAGCCATAAGTCACCCGGACTGCCCGGTTTAATTACAAACAGGACGAAAGCTTTTTAATTTCGTCCTTCCATAAATCAACAAGTTCTTCTGGCGCAAGAGGAGCTGCAGAACTTCCAAAACTCAAAACTTTTGAAAGAACTTCGGTAAGATTTGCCGCTTCAAAACTAAGTTCAACTTCTCCATTTTCGTTTTGAATTCTTTTCTGGCTCGGATGCCATGTCTGCGTGCGGACTATCTGAGCCGCCTTTCCCGTAAACTTAATTTTTACAGTCCGTGTTTTATCTCCAAGAAAGATTCCGTAACCGCTCTGGATGAACTTATCAACTTCTGCATCGATGTTTTTTCCATGATCCAGAAAAGGATTGTTTGTCACGGAAAGTTTTTTGATGCGGGACGCATGGAAAGTCCTGAGCCCCTGCCGGAGGTGGTCCCAGGCTATGATGTACCAGTTACCCGCATAGTTTATCAGGTTGAATGGTTCAATCCGGCGCTCTTTGGATTCGTTTTTGGTATTTAAGTACTCGATTGCAAGACAGACCTTATTTTTTAGCGAGAGACAGATACCTGCAAAAACTTCCGGGTCCAGGCTGTCCGCCGCCGGAACCTGATATTTGATTTTTTTTGACGCTTCGATATATTCAGAAGGAATCTGGCTTGTAAAGGAAGCAAGCAGCTGTTCGGAAATTGCCGGAAAGTAGTTTGCATTTTGCAGCAGCGACTGAATCGAAAGGTAGGCCAGTACAAGGTGCTGGTCTGCAAATTCAAGACTTTTAAATCTTTCAGAGTAAATATAATGATGCTTTGCCCTGACCCACTCAATCGGGGCTTCAAAACGGTCACGCATGTATTCGATATCGCGCTTAACCTGGCGTGTACTTACTTCGTATTCATCCGCTACTTTTTGAACTGTAATTGAACCGCTGTTTCGGAGAGTGCGGTCTATGTACAAAATTCGTTCCATCTGACTCATAACTTTATTATAGCATATTTTTGTGCTATAATATAAATGAATCCGCGATTTCGTGCCTCCTGCACGACCGCTAACGCGGAGTTTTAAAAGGAGATTTTATGGAAACTTCATGGGAAAATCTTGATACACTTGATTCGTATAAAAAACTTCAGTCACTTAAAAACGCAGTAAGCGTAAAAAATGAACTTTCAGGCCCTGCAGGAGCCGAACGCGTAAAAAAATACAGCGTACCGATGGGAGCAGGCCTTACTTATAATTTTGCGGCAAAACAGGTTGATGACAAAGTACTCTCTGTCCTCCGTGAACTTGCTGACGAAGCCCAGCTTACACAGAAATTTGAAGAAACATACAACGGTGCCGTAATCAATACCGGAGAAAAACGTATGGTTCTGCATCATCTTTGCCGAGGACAGCTTGGTAAGGACGTAAACGCCGACGGAACAAACAAACGCGACTTTTATGTAAAAGAACAGAAACGCATCGCAGAATTTGCAGATAAAGTTCACTCGGGTAAAATTACAAACGCCAATGGAGAAAAGTTTACAACAGTTGTTCAGATTGGTATCGGCGGTTCGGACCTTGGACCGCGCGCAATGTACCTCGCACTTGAAAACTGGGCCAAGGCAAACAAAAAATTCAAGATGGAGGCAAAATTCATCAGCAACGTTGACCCTGATGACGCAACAGCCGTATTGAATTCAACAGACCTGGCACATTCAATTTTTATCCTTGTTTCAAAATCAGGAACAACACTCGAAACTTTGACAAACGAAAGCTTTGTAAAAGACGCTCTCAAAAAAGCAGGCCTCAATCCTGCAAAACACATGATTGCGGTAACTTCAGAAACTTCTCCGCTTGCACACAACCCGGACTACCTTGAAGCCTTTTACATGGACGACTACATCGGAGGCCGCTACTCTTCTACATCGGGCGTAGGCGGAGCCGTTTTGAGCCTCGCATTCGGACCGGAAGTATTTGCCGAATTCCTTGACGGTGCTGCAGAAGAAGATAAACTTGCAGCAAACAAAGACCTTCTCAAAAACCCTTCAATGCTCGACGCTTTGATCGGCGTTTATGAAAGAAACGTTCAGGGATATCCTTCAACAGCAGTTCTTCCCTACAGTCAGGCATTGAGCCGTTTTCCGGCCCACCTGCAGCAGCTCGACATGGAGTCAAACGGCAAGAGCGTTAACCGCTTTGGAAGCCCTGTTGACTACAGCACAGGCCCTGTAATCTTCGGTGAACCTGGAACAAACGGACAGCACTCATTCTATCAGCTTCTCCACCAGGGAACTGACATTGTTCCTCTCCAGTTTATTGCATTTAAGGATAATCAGGCAGGAAACGATGTTGTAATTGAAAACTCAACCAGCCAGAAAAAACTCGGTGCAAACGTTACAGCACAGATTATGGCCTTTGCCTGCGGTAAAGACGACGCTGACCCGAACAAAACCTTTGCAGGGGACCGCCCGTCAAGCTTAATCTACGGCAAACAGCTTACACCAAAAACTCTCGGTGCCCTCCTTGCCCACTACGAAAACAAGGTTATGTTCCAGGGCTTTGCATGGAATCTAAACAGCTTCGATCAGGAAGGAGTACAATTAGGCAAAAAATTAGCAAAATCCGTTTTAAGCGGACAAATGGACGGAGCATTAAAAGCTTTCGCTGACCTGATTGTAAGTTAAACAGCTTCGATCAGGATAACGGGTGGATAATTTTAACCACCCGTTAAACGGGTCTGTCAAGACTTTAAGCGAAGCGTGTCTTGACGGACTCGTAAGGCGTTCAGCTCGGTAAAAAACTTGCAAAGACAGTTTTGTCAGGCCAGGCAGACGGCGCTCTCAAAGCCTACACATCACTGCTTGACCTGTAAGCTTTTATAGTTTTTTTACACGCCAAAAAGTTTACGTATATTTGAATCCACAGTGCGGCTCAATTCTTCAGGAGTTGTGCCGCGGATCTGTGCGATAAATTTATAGGTTTCTTCGATAAAAACCGGTGTATTTGTCTGGCCGCGGTATGGAACCGGCGCAAGATACGGAGCGTCAGTTTCGAGGAGGATGCGGTCCTCAGGGACAAAACACAAAAGTTCCTTCATTGAGTCCATCTTTGATTTTTTTGTATAGGTTACAGCCCCGCCAAAAGCGATATGCCAGCCCAAATCAAGAAAGGCACGTGCTTCTTCAATTCCATAAGAGTAACAGTGAATTATACCCGTGTTATAGCCTGTATTTTTGATACAGTCGATTGTGTCTTCGTACGCGTCACGGCTGTGCACAATGAACGGAAGTTTTAATTCGCGTGCAAGTTCCAGCTGAAGTTCAAAAAGTTCACGCTCGCCATTGTAAAGCTCACTATCAAAATCACTTTCGCAGCGTCCGTCCACGCCGGATGGATTCCAGTGATGGTCAAGTCCGCCTTCACCTATTGCAACGAGGCGTTCCGGCTCAGGAAAGTTTTGTATCTGGGAGCGGAGTGTTTTAACTGCATTAAAGCGGTCTTTAATTTCGTCAACGTCGGGCCAGATTCCTGCGCTGTAAAAAATCATACTGCGCGCCTTTTGAGCGTCCTCTTCCGGCAGAGTGTTTATAAGGGACTCAAGCTGGTCGTATCGGCGACGCAGGTCATCGCAGGCTGTTCCTATATCAAGACCAAAAAAAGTATTTCGTTTTACAAGTGCAGAAAGGATTTCTTTTCCGTCGAGTCCCCTCTCGTCGACGAGATGGTGAAAGTGAAAATGCGTATCGCTGAACATTGGATTCCCTTGAACTAAAGTCGTTTTTTATGATATATTATTTTCATTGCGTAAGCAATGATGCCGGGATGGTGGAATAGGTAGACACAAGGGACTTAAAATCCCTCGACAGCTAATTACCGTCGTGCCGGTTCGATTCCGGTTCCCGGCAAAAAAAATCTTCCGTCTTAGCGGAAGATTTTTTTTTAAGTTAATTTGCTTTTAACCTATTTAACCTGGCTGTAAAGACCTGCCATTGTGTCGCGCCACTGTCCGCGCTCGCTTTCACGGCTTTCCCATTCAATTGTTTTTCGGATTGTAAAATGTCTCATGTCGTGGACATTTTCAAAATAAAGAACTGCAAACTTACCGTTTCCGATGTAAGTTACCTTTTCGTTAGGGCCCGGCTTTTCTTCTTCCGTGATTTTATTCAATACACAGTCAAAGTGTACGGGATTTCCTGAATTTTTGTTGTTGATTGCGCTTGATAGTTCCTGGATTGGTTCGCCGCAGATTTCGCAAACAGTAACGTTAGATTTGAATTCTCTGATTGCGTTTTCGTTTTCGGCAATTTCTTTCTGCTGTTCAGGAGTCAACGCACGGCGGCGCATATCCTGCTGTCTTCTGTCGCGTTCATTACGATCATTTTGAGAACGCTGGTTGTTCTGATTGTTTCTATTGTTATTGCTGTTGTTCCAGTTCCGGTTTTTTGAGGAACGGCGTCTGTCATTATTTCGGCTCATTTTTTCTCCCGGCGTATATACGGTCACTGTCTTCGACCAGTTTACGGCTTAGAACCTGAGCAATTCGCTGAACTGCAAAATCCATGTATTCAACATCATGAATTTTCTGTCTTAGCTCAAGAACTCTGTCTGAATAAACTACGCCGTCAGATTTAGAAATACTTGTCATATAAACTCCGAGAAAGCATCAGCAATATGGTAAACACTTTCGACGCCCGGTAAATCAACTACCAGAACATCAAAACGTATTTTCCTGTTATTATATTGTCGATATTTTGCAAGAAAGAATTTAGCAGTTTTAATAATTCTTTTTTGCTTTCTCGAATTTAATTCATGTGAAAGGGTTTCCAAATCGCCACTGGGAAGGGTTTTAACTTCGACAAAGACGAGTATATCATCCTTATCTGCTATTATATCAATTTCGCCGTATCTTGTCCGCCAGTTTTTATCAATAATTGAATATCCATTGTTAACAAGATACAAAGCTGCCTTAGTTTCGCCGGCACTGCCGATTTGTTTTGTAGATAATTTTCCTGTAGTTGAATTTAAATCAGCAGCCAATAAGGACCCGTTTATTTTGAAGCCGGAAGCGGTTCAACTTCTTCAAGCTCTTCAAGTTCTTCCAGTTCTTCTACGTCGTAAACTGAATCATCTGCATCAACTCCGTCACCATTCTGGTTTTCGTTGATTACATGACCGTACGACAGAAGGTATGGAATGTTCCACCTTGAAAGCGCATGAATATGATATTGTTTTACTGTCTTTCCTTCGGCAAGGAACATGTTTTCCCCATCTTCAAAGAACACAGGAGCAGAGAATCTGATTCCCAATTTTATATCACCGACTTCTACCCTCGAATAATTCTTTTCCACCATCTCCGTCTTCCATTTTTGCAATAAAAGCAAATATACTTGCAATCGCCGAATACGTTTCCTCAGGAATCAACGAACCCACTTCTTGAATTGAAAGAACTTCAACAAGTGCGTCATCTTTGACGAGGGGAATCTTATTCTCTTTTGCAATTTGAATGATTTTTTCTGCCCTTGTACCTCTACCAGAGACAGAAATAAATGGAGCATCAGCATCTTTCGGATAACGCAGGGCACAGGCTTTTTGCTTTACAGACATCAGGCCTCTCCTTCAAAAACAGGTATTGCACTGTCTTCGGCGTCATACGCAGATATTTCGTCATAATCTACAACTTGAACACAATCAGTTTTTAAACCGAGCTGCTGTGCAAGATGCATGATCAGTTCTTGTCCAATTACGACGGAAGTATTAGTTCCATTAGAAATTGTGTTAAATCCGCATTTAACGGACTTCAGTTCTTTCGCTGTAAAGTATAACACAAATTTAAAATTTTTTTCACAAATTCTGCAGTCAATTTTCATTTTTTTTAAAGAATTTCTATTTAAATCCGTTAAAACTCTAATAACTCCACAAGCGTTCTTAAAATCCCATTCAAAAGGGAGCACAATCCAGTGCCCGCCATTATTTTGTTTTGCCGCAATACTGTTGAATAAGGTCAGCGGCCCTGCCCTGTTATTTTCTGAAGCTTTTACAATTTCCCCGGCGTAGGTTTCAATTGAATTTATATCAGCTGCCTCTTTTGAATCATCCTCGTCTTTAGAAGATTGATTTTGTGAGGTATTATCCTCAGAGCCCCGTGCAGAGCCCTGAGCAGAGCCCTCCCCGCCCGTCAAAACACTTTCTATCACAGCGTCGTTGTATTCAATTCCCTTTTCTTCAAGAAGGAGTGCTGTCTCTGCCTTGTCGGAGTTCATCGCTCCGTCTTTGTCCTTTGTTCGGTTAAGGATTTTATTGAATTTAGGGCTGTCTATCTTTAAGCCTTGACTTATTGCAAATTGAATTAAATTAAACGCCTGGAGATTAACCGGAAGTCCGAGAGATTTTAAAAGCGCCTGTGCATCAGTCCCACGAGAAGGTGTACTGTCCGGGAGAAGTTTTAAGACAGTAGTGTTGTCCTGGAGCAGGAGTTTTGCGGTAAAAACCTGTCCTGCCTTTAATTCAACAGAAGAAGAAACTGTAATTGTTTTTCCCGCAAGCGACACCGAATACTGATTTGATCCGAGACTTGCAATAACACGGCCGTTTACGGTTGAGCCTGCCTTTAAGGAAGGCTGTTGATTTTGAGAAAGTGGACCGGACTGTTGAACTATATGTATTTTCGTTTGCATGACTGACTGCAAAAAAATAACCCGACGCATTATAACATGCATCGGGTTTATTGTAAAAGATTTATGCTTTCAGCACAGTAAACTCAGGTTTATTATGCCTGGTTAGCTGCAGCCTGTTCAGCTTTAATTTCTTTTTCCTGGCTGCGTGCTGCGTTGATTGCTGCGCGGTTAGCTGCAATACGAGCGTTTGCTTTAGGTCCAAGAAGTTCCTTAATGCGTCCACCCTTACCAACTTTGTCGCGGATGTAGTAGAGCTTAGAACGGCGAACTTTACCTGTTTTAACGATTTCTACAGCAACAACGCGAGGGCTGTATACAGGGAATACACGTTCAACACCAACACCGTAAGAAATCTTACGTACTGTGAATGTTTTGCGTGCGCCTGAATTCTTGATACAGATTACAACGCCTTCATAAATCTGAATACGTTTTGTTTTACCTTCGATGATTTCGAAGTGTACTTTTACTGTATCTCCTACCTGGAAAAGAAGTGCATTTTCTTTTTTCTGCTGTTCTTCAATAGTCTTAATAAGATCCATTGTTATTTTCTCCTGTTTTTTCTGCCGTTATGCTTTTTGAATTGCATATCAGACAGTTCCTCAATCATTTTTTCGGCCTCTGAAGTAAGCTGGCCCGTCAACCTTGCCTGGGCTATCAAGTCCGGTCTGTTGGCAAGTGTTTTTTGAAGCTGCTTTTTCAGCCGCCACTTCCGGATATTTTCATGGTTGCCGCTAAGTAAAACTTCCGGCACTTCCATTCCCTTATACACTTTCGGGTGAGTATACTGAGGGTATTCCAAAAGCCCTGCGGAATAACTTTCTTCGTCGAGTGACTCGCTTGTAATTACATTGTCTACAAGGCGGTAAACTGCATCAACTATAACAGTTGCGGCAACTTCGCCACTGGACATTACGTAATCTCCAATTGAGATTTCCTCGTCTACATACTCGTCAATAATTCTCTGATCAATACCTTCGTAACGACCACAGATCAAGACAAGTTCGTCCTTCCTGCTTAATTCGAGCGCTTTCTTTTGTGTAAACGGCTTACCGGAAGGTGTAACATAAATTACATGCTTTTTGTAAGCTTTTACGCTGTCGAGCGCTTCCCCGAGAGGTTCTGCCATCATTAACTGACCGGCTCCGCCTCCATACGGCTTGTCATCACATGTTTTGTGATTATCATAGGCAAAATCCCTGATATTCACCAAATCGTAAGCAATAATTCCCTTTTCAACCGCCTTTGCCATGATTGAGGCTTCAAAAAAAGCACGCGGAATCTCAGGAAATAAGGTCAGCACAGTAAATTTCATGGAATTACTCCAGAATCCAGAGGTGCATCAACTGGATTGTCTTGTTTTTTACGTCTACATTACGCACAAAATTAAAATTAAAAGGAACATAAACTGTTCTTTTTTTGCCTTCTGCGCTTTTAAGATTGTCCGCAAGCAAATCCAAGTCCTCGGCCAGTAAAACCTCCAGGAGGTTTCCAGAACCGCCTTCAATTACGTCTGTGATTGTTCCTACTGTTACAGGTTTACCTGTCGTAGGCGCAGTTTTTACTGCCAATCCGTCATTGCCCTGTTCAGGATAATAGTTAAGGGCACAATTTTTAAGGTCTTCGATATACCATTCGTCTTTTTCAAGCTTTTTGGCATATTTTCTTGGTACAATTATTTCCCATCCGTTGTATTTTTTTACATCTTCCGGGCTGTTAATTCCATCAAGTTTCATGTACAAGGTAGCGGCGCCTTCATCCACTGATTCAACCTTAAAAGGTTTTGAATCTCCTGTCTTACCGTTCCTCAAAGTAACTTCCTTCATTGAGTAGAAGTGTTCAAAAACACCGGAAGTACTTTCTACTTTAAAATTACCCGACACACCATGAGGTCCGCGGATAAATCCGACGATAAACTGTTCCACGCGCTCTTAGTCCAAGATTTCCAGACTGTAACGTCTGCCATCCTTAGATGCTGAAGCACTAAGAACTGTTCGCAAAGCCTTTGCAATACGGCCATATTTGCCGATCACCTTACCAATATCACCCTGGGCAACACGAAGTTCCAAAACAGGACCACGCTCACCCTCGGTTTCGTTTACCGAGACTGCACTGGGATCATCGACCAATGATTTAGCAATGTATTCAATCAGGTCTTTTTCCATTCCCCGTTTCTCCCGTAAAACTATTTGTTAAGGCCTTTCTTGCTGAAAAGTTTGCGAACCATGTCAGTTGGCTGTGCACCCTGACCAACCCAATACTTTGCACGTTCTTCGTTAATAGTAACCTGTGAATCTTTTGCGATTGGATCATAAGTTCCAATCTCTTCGATTGTAGTACCATCACGTGGTTTGCGTGCATCCTGCACTACGATACGGTAGCAAGGTCTTTTTGCTGCACCGAATCTCTTGAGTCTGATTTTGACCACTTTATCCTCCAAGGGCCTGTTACCAGGTCCTAAAATATGCTGATTATTAAGTAAAATCCGTTTATATACACGGACGTAGAATGTTGTATATTTTATTCTTTTGTATAGATTTAATCAATAGTAAAGGCCTGTTAAAACCCGATATTATCTGCTTTTATGCACATTTTTTCGTTTGTAACAGGATGGAAAAATTCAAGCATAAATGCGTGCAGGCAAATTCTTTCGGCTGCAGGGCCTCCGTAGAGGGTGTCGCCCACAATCGGCATTTTTTTTGACGCCAGATGCACACGAATCTGATGAGTGCGTCCTGTAAGCGGTTTGCATTCAATCAATGCACGATTTCCGCTGACTTTTTTTACGCAAAAATCCGTACGGCTTTTCTGTCCCTTCCCGTCACTCACCCTGCCCCATTTTGCAGCAGCGCTTTTTGGGCTGATTCTGTCCATGAAAAAATCCACGCTGAACCGTTCACCTTCTTTTACGGAAACGCCTTTTTGAATCTGGCAGAGTGCAAAGTAAGTTTTTTGGGCAGTATGCTCTTCAAACATCCGGTGCAGAGGAGCATTTACCGCGCGGCTTTTTGAAAACAAAATTACTCCGCTTGTATCGCGGTCAAGGCGGTGCATGATTCCGGCGTAGGGCGGATTTTTTGCGTTGGGATGCTCGGTTTTCTGTTTTTCAAAAAGGTAACGCACAACTGCCGCATGAAGATTATCCCTGTCCGTCTGCATTGTAGCTTCGGTCGGAAAGTGAGACGGCTTGTTTACAACGATAATGGATTCGTCCTCAAATAAAACGTCGGCCGCTGTCAGTTCAAAGTGAATATCACCATTGTCCTTTTCGTAAAAAAGTTTTTCTTCATCAACCTGAACTACAACTTTTTTACCTTCAAAAACAGTGTACGACGGAACACGGATCTGCCTTCCGTCCACAAAAACAGAACCTGCAACAATCAGGCGGCGGATTTTTGAATTGGAAACTTCCTTATTCAACAATGCCGGTAGAGACAGCCTGATAAATTCATTGAGCTGACATTTTTTTTGAGTTACAAGTTCAAAAGTTTTCATTCTGCCTGTTTTTAGTAACCGAGTTCTTCGCCGCAGATTACAACTTTTATACGGCCGTTACCACCGCGGACAACTTTCTGATAAATATTACAGATTGAATCAGCTTCTTCTGCAGTTTTTCCAAAACGGATTGCATTTTTTACGGCAGCAGTTTTTAATACACGCTCCCCGGCACTTTCTTCATCATTGCAGAGCTTGTTTACGCCGACAAGGGCAATTACGCTGTCAGGCCCAAATGTGATGGCTGCAACGCGGTTTCCGTTTCCGTCAATGTTGAATACAGAACCGTTTTTTGAAACAGCGTTAAAACTTGTCAAAAACACGTCTGCAGTGAGGCACTTTTTCATCATGGCTTTGCGCTCGGCAGAATCTCTGGCAGTTTCACGGTCAATCACATTATAAGAGCCTGCACGAACCTTATCCAGAAGTCCGCTGTCCACGCAGCTCATCGAGCCGCCAAAACCTACACTCGCACCCAACGGAATCAGAGAAAGCACTTTTTCTACAGCCTCTTTTACCGTCTGGCAGAAGCATGCTTCAAAGCCGTTCTGATTCAAGTTTTTAATAGTTTCTTCGATTAATGATTTATCAGCCATTTTATTCCTCGTTTTTATAGTTATTGCAGTTCCTGATATATTCGCCCATGTTGCCTGATTTTGCAAATTTTACATTCTTAAAGAAGATATCTGAGTGCGGACTTTCGTCTGCGGCGCTGATGTAAATTGTTGTACCGCCCACACGGAAGACAGTTGTATCGCGACAGGTGATATTGCTGAACACAGCCTGTCTGTCTGCCGCTCCGTATTTTGAAACGGTTCCCGCGTCATTGTATTCGGTGGACATGATGAACGGCTGTTTTGCGCATGTAATTGAATTGTGTTCAAAAAGAACGTCGCGTACAAATCCTCCGTTTGCAGGAGCACTCTTGATGCGGAACGGAGCGTCAGTGTGATTGAAGATATTGTCGTAAATCTGAACATCGCTGATTCCGAGCGCAGTGTGGCTTCCAAAAGCAACTCCGCCGTGTCCGTGGTGAATGTAGTTTCCAAAAATCTGAACGTTCTTTACACCACTCTGTCCTGTCGTAGAAGCAGGTTTTCCGACACCCGCACTGAATACAATGCAGTCGTCACCGGCATCGATAAAATTATTGTAAAGGACAGCATCGTTCGTACAGATAAGGCCGATTCCGTCTCCATTGTTGCAGTCGTAGGTAAACTCCGTAATCCCCGTAATTGTCACATTTGTTGAATCAATAATGTTTATCATGTGGTTTGCGGGGTTGATAAAAAGAAGGTCTTTAATCAAAAGATTTTTAACACCGCGCAGAATTACGGTCGTACTTCGTGTAGCGTATGCTTCGCCGAGTTCTGCAGAAGTGGCGTTCTCCGGAGTTTTACCGATTGAATTCAAATAGTTATATGCACAATCGGCTGCAAGGATACCGTCGGTGTAAACTGTCTTTTTGTTTCCTTTTTTGAATCTGATAAGCTGACGCGCTTTTGATTTATTTTTATAAAAGTCCAGGTCGCCTTCTTCGGCATAAGTGCACCAGTCGTTATCCCTGATTGATTCTGCCGTATAAAAAAGCCAGCCGTTACCGTCAACACAGCCACTGCCGCAGAGTGTAAGGTTTTCGGCTCCGTCACAGCTCAAAAGTCCCCAGCGGCGCTTATCTGTGTAGTAAGTGTACATCAAAAAGCCGTAGTCGTAGTCTTCTGCAAAAGGAGAAGCACACAGGGTTCCGTCGATTTGTAAAGTCATGTCGGATTTGAGATGGAGACCGCCTGACATAAAAATTCCATTGGGGATAAAGACAGTTCCGTCTTTCGGGCACTCGTCGATTGCCTTTTGAATCGCAGCTGTATTCGATTTGATTAAAGCACGTTCTTCTTTTGAGCATTTTACATCGATGATTTTGTCACCGTTTACGGCTCCATAAGAAGTTACGTCGACAATTTTTGAAGGGCCCTTTGTTGTAAAAGTTACAGGGTCTGATTTTACGGTTTTTCTGCCCTTTTTGTTTACGCCCATTACATAAACTTCATAGGTTGAATTCGGTTCAAGATTCTGAAGTTCAAAAAATGTAACATCGGTCTCAATCATCTGGAGGCCAGTAAATTCTTTGGTAAAATGCTGGTAAAAAGCCTCTTTGTATGCGTAGTTATTGAGGTTTGTCTGTTCTACCTGTTGTCTGGCAGAAACACCACATTTTTTGCCGTTGACATAAACTACGTAGTCACTGGTTTTAGGCGCAAAAGAAAGGGCGCTGTTCCAGATTAAAAGAATTGAATTTCCTGTCCGGGCAGGACTTTTAACAATAAGCTGTGATTTTGCGTGCGCGCCGAACAAAGCAAGCATAAAAATACAGGCAGCCGCACTCTTAAAAAGTGTTGAATTAAGCATTCGTCAATTCTAACAGTTTTACAGAGCACGGTCGAGTGGCTAAAGGCCGTTACGAGATTTCCACAGAGGATAATCTTTTTCAATAAGGCTTCTCGGATCGCTTCTGGTGTAGCCGTAACCGTTTCTGCGTTCCATCGACAGTTTGTTAAAATCATCCACATAGATGCACAGTCTGTCGCACCACACCGGAGTGTTTACACGCGGATACTTTCCCTGAATCGGCTTACGCGCACCGGTAACAACATCAAAACTTGAGTCGAGGGCATAAAAACGGGCCCAGATGTCAGGCGCTGAAGGGTCATCTATTAAAACCTGCTCAAAATCATAGTAGCGGCCGTTTAATGTCTGCGGTGGTGAAAGAGTCTGCTTTACAAGACGCTTTCCGTGGATGCGCACATCGTCCCGGTCCATCCACAGGCAGGCTGCAATAATTGAATTTTTAACTTCTTCAGAAGGTTCTTCGATTTCCATTAAAAGTTTTACAATTTTAACCGACTCGCTGGTGCACACGGAAGGCGGCTCAAATTCCCTGGCCCATACAGGGGCGAGAGTTTCGTGACTGTGCTGCTGGCACCATGCTGTAAGGATTTTTGAATTATCTTCCAGGGTCAAAGTAATCTGAGTTTTAAGGATGCACTGGAGTCCCTTATTGTAGGCCTGTCCTGCACTGGCTCGTGTTGATTCATCAAAAACCGACAGATAATCCGTTCCGTTTGAAATATCGCGCAAAAGACGGAGTGTATCGCTCATTACATTGTCATTGTAAGTAATTGCATAAACATCGGCTCCCGTAAAGCCGCCTGAAACGGGATGCTGGGCGTTTAAAATCCACTGCACAGCCTTTTTTGCGCAGTTAAGGTAACGCTCCTGTGGAACCTGCTGATAAACCTGACAGAGATATTTAATCTGGGAAAATATGTTTCCGTTGTCGATTGTACTTCCGTTTGAGTCTGTTTTAATCTGGTATGTTACGGGCGCGACTGATTTATTTTTCTTCTGGAGGGCAAGCAGTTCGCTCAGGGTAAACTTTCTCTGAAAATCAAGATTTTTTGCCCAGCCGCCATCAGGGTTCTGAAGGTAAATCATGTTTTCTGCAAAGCCTAAAATCTGGTCAGTGTCATAAAGATCCCATGGCGGAATCGAATTCGGATATTCATAGCGGGCATGGTTAAAACCGTCGCTAAAGTCACTGATACTGATTGAATTATAATGAGCTTCTACAAGTTCACTGAAAGCTTTTTCGTCTTTTGCATCGACAGTAACAGCCGAGGAAGAAGAAGCGCAGCATGACAGCACCAGAACTGATGCAGCCAGAAAGAGAGAGTTGATAATTTTCATAAAAACCTATAACTGAATGTTTGAAATCTGAACGATAACTTCGTCCGTTGTCTTCTGCAGATCTTTTGTAGCATTCATAACCGAATCCACGCCCTTCTGCATGACTTCAAGGCCGGCAAGAACCCTCTGACCACCGTCAGTCTGTTCCTGCATGGAAACCTTAATGTCATTTTCGCGGTTTTTAACGTCATCTGCAAGTTTTCCAACGTTGATAAATTCGTTCTGGGCATTGCCGGTTTTATTAAATGCTTCGTCGATAATCTTTTTAATGCGCTTAAGTGCGTCACCCATCTGCTTGGACTGCTTGCTTGAGTCTTCGGCAAGTTTACGGATTTCGTCAGCAACAACGGCAAAACCTGCACCGACATCGCCCGCGTGGGCAGCTTCGATTGCGGCGTTCATTGCGAGGAGGTTTGTCTGGGATGCAATCTGACCAACCATGCGTCCCATATCCATAAGGGATTTTGATTCCTGTTCAATAACGGCAACGAGTTTTGTAACTTCACCGAGGTTTTCGTTTCCGGCCCGTGTTGCTTCTTCAAGTTTTTGTACGGTTTCAAAGTTGTGTTCAATTACATTTGCAATCGAGCGGACGTTTCCAATCATCTGTTCAACAGCAGTAGAAGATTCTCCAACCGAATGCGCCATATTGTCCGTATGCTGGACAAGGGCGTTCATATCGTCTTCTGTTGTGCGCAGGATTTTTACGCTTTCTCCGGTAACTTTCTGAATGGAACCGGAAAGTTCAACCTTGAATTCATCCTTGAGTGACACGGCACGGTCGTGAACATAAAAGTGACAGTTCTGCGGGTTGTTCAGTCCGTTGAATATGGCAGTTGCCATCTGGCGGCACGAATCATAACCGCAGGCCCGGCAGTTGATTCTCTGCTTCTGCTCATCGTCCTTTCCCATCGTGTGGAAAATTGACTGCAGTTCGGACTCTGTCGGCTCTTTGATATACTGACTGTAAATTGTACCGCGGTTGGTGTATTCGCGTTCGTAGATTTTTGGTTCCCAGAACTTGTCGATAACCTTATTCAACCTGCGGATCTTTAACTTCTTTGAAATTCCGTCCCCGGTCTTCCACTGACCCTTTCTTTCCTTTGCACGTTTTTCGACAAAGCTCTCTTTTTCTTCGAGGGCAATGTCGTGGTGTGTAGTTCCACCGCCCTGGTTACAGCCCTTACCGCAGTAAAGACAGTCTACGAGCATGTACGGAGGCTTTTCTCCGCGCTGGAGGCATTTATCAAGGTGATCCAGGTATTCAATAACCTCAGGATTACCTTCGATTTTTAAGGTCTTTGTAGAAATTCCCGGAACATAACGTTCGGCAGTGCGCATGAGACCGCCCGGTGTTGAATACAGAACGGCACGCTCTGCAGGAGGGTTGTCGTATTCAACTTTTGGATAGGAAGTAAGTGAAATTCCATTGTCTTCAAAATACTTTTCCAGATTCTTCATTGTAACGTTATAGTCACAGGTTGCGTTTTCGTCGAATTCGCGGCGCTTTGCAAAACAAGGCGAAATTGCGGCGATTTTATAGTCTTTCCATTCAGGATAAAAACGTCTGATCATAATAACCGTATGAGCCATCGGACTGTCGCTCTTAGCAAGATACGGAATAAGGTTCGGGTGATAGGTTTCGATGTAGGTAATCAGAGCCGGACAAGGCTGGCTGATCATTAAAGGTATGTTATTGCGCTTAAAATCTTCTACATATGACTGGGTTGTAAGTTCGGCACCAAAGCTTACGTCAAAAATTGCTTTTACGCCGATGGATTTTAAATAACCGTTGATTTCAAGATCGTGGCCCTTAAAGTTTGCGGCAACGGCCGGAGCTACGATTGCGATAATTTTTTCGCCTTTTTTGAGGTCGTCAAAGAACTGCTGCGAATCATCAATTCCATGACGAGCCCCGTGAATACAGGCTTCGATACATGCACCACAGCCGATACAAAGCTGGGAATTAATTTTTACAGTACCGGATGAACCATCATTGCAGAATTTAACAGGACAAACAGAGATACAACGGTGACAGTTACAGCATTTGGATTCATCAACATAAATTACAGGTTTAATGTTTTGAACTTGTGGCATACCTTTCTCCGCTAAAGAATATTTTTAAAGAACAATTTTGTAATGATAATCTAACGACTATTTATTATAACACAATCATCATGGTATGCCACAAGTAATCTTAATTTTTTTTTAATAATAATCAGACCTTATCAAAAGCCTGGCTCAAATCAGCAATGATATCATCCACGTGTTCAGTGCCGATTGAAAGACGGATAGTTGACTGGGTGATTCCCTGGTCAGCAAGTTCTTCATCATTCAGCTGGCTGTGGGTTGTACTTGCCGGATGAATTACAAGCGATTTAACGTCTGCAACGTTTGCAAGCAGGCTGAAGATCTGAAGGTTGTCAATAAACTTCCATGCAGCGTCCTTTCCACCTTTGATTTCGAATGTAAAGATCGAAGCACCACCGTTCGGGAAGTATTTTTCGTAGAGTGCGTGGTCAGGATGGTCAGCAAGTGACGGATGGTTTACTTTCTGAACTTTCGGATGATTCTTCAAAAATTCAACAACCTTTTTTGTATTTTCTACATGACGGTCAAGACGCAAGCTCAATGTTTCTGTTCCCTGCAAAAGGAGGAATGCATTGAATGGACTTATTGTTGCGCCCTGATCGCGCAGTAGAATTGCACGGATGTAAGTTACAAAGGCAGCAGGACCTACAGCGTCGGCAAATGAAATGCCGTGGTAGCTTGGGTTTGGAGCTGCGATTGGAGCGTATTTGCCTGACTTTTTCCAGTCAAACTTTCCTGAGTCAACGATGATACCGCCGAGAGTTGTACCATGACCGCCGATAAATTTTGTTGCAGAATGAACTACAATGTCTGCTCCGTGTTCAATCGGGCGGATAAGATATGGAGTTCCGAAAGTGTTGTCCACAACAACAGGAAGGCCGTGTTTGTGGGCAAGTGCTGTAAGTGCATCAAGGTCAGGAATATCTGAGTTAGGATTTCCCAGTGTTTCAAGATAAAGTGCCTTTGTATTCGGCTGAATTGCATCTTCAACTTCCTTGAGGTTGTGGGCGTCAACAAAAGTTGTTTTTACGCCGAATCCGCTCAAAGTGTGTGCGAGAAGGTTATATGAACCGCCGTAAATTGTTTTCTGTGCTACGATGTGGTCGCCGCTCTGTGCAAGAGCTTCGATTGCATAAGTAATAGCTGCGGCACCTGAAGCAACAGCGAGAGCCGCTACACCACCCTCCAGTGCTGCGATACGTTTTTCAAATACATCCTGTGTTGAATTGGTCAATCGTCCGTAGATGTTTCCGGCGTCAGCAAGACCAAAGCGGTCGGCTGCGTGTTTTGAATTGTGGAATACATACGAAGTAGTCTGATAAATAGGAACTGCTCGTGAATCTGTAACCGGGTCAGCGCTTTCCTGACCTACGTGAAGCTGTAATGTTTCAAAGTGTAATTTTGCCATAGGGAACTCCTGCTTTTATTTATCTACCTAGTGCGTTGGTAGGTATGTAAAGCACTCTACATTTTATTTCCTACTATGTCAATAGGTTTATAAAAATATTTTTATTTTTTTAAACCACTTTCTTTCAAAAAAAAGCCGGCTATATAGCCGGCTGTAAAATCAAAGTACCTTATTCCGTAGGGCGTTTTTTAAGATTTTTGCTTTCTACGATTGCCTGACCTTCGCCTACTTTCTGTTCCATCATAGCGCGAACTTTGAGAGGGAGTCCGAACAATGTAATAAAGCCCTGTGCGTCTTTGTGATTGTAAAGTTCACCGGTTGTGAATGAAGCGATATCTTCATTGTAAAGTGAATATTTTGAAGATGAACCTGCAGCACGGATCTGGCCCTTAACGAGCTTAACCTTTGTCCAGCCTGTTACAGTCTTCTGTGTTGAATCAACAAATGCCATCAAAGCATCATAAAGCGGTGTAAATACCTTTCCGTCGTAGATGAGTTCTGCGAGGCGGAGGCTTACCTGCTGTTTGTAGTGGTAAGTATCGCGGTCAAGACAGATGTGGTCCATCATGCGGTGTGCAAAGTAAAGAATTGCTCCACCCGGTGTTTCGTAAACACCACGGCTCTTCATACCTACACAGCGGTTTTCGCAGATGTCTACAAGTCCAACACCGTTGCGTCCGCCGATTTTATTCAATTCGAGCATGAGTTCAAGGCCGTTCATTTTTTTGCCGTTCAAGGCAACCGGAATTCCCTTTTCCCATTCGATTGTTACATATTCACCGTCATCTTTTGCTGTTTCAGGAACAACAGTGTTCTTGAGCATGTGAGGATAGTTTGGTTCATTTTCTGTCTTTTCAAGTTCAAGACCTTCGTGGCTGATGTGCCAGATGTTTTCGTCACGTGAATATGACTGGTCTTTTTTCATTGGAACTTCAAGTCCGCGGTCTTCAAGGAATTTGATTTCTGCGTCGCGGCTGTCCATGTTCCATTTATCATCGCGCCATGCTGCAATTACTTTGAGATCAGGTGCAAAAGCCTTGATTGCAAGTTCAAAGCGAACCTGGTCGTTTCCCTTACCTGTTGCACCGTGACAGATTGCAACTGCGCCTTCCTGGCGTGCATATTCAACAAGGATTTTTCCGATAAGAGGACGAGCTGTTGAAGTTCCGAGGAGATATTCATCTTCGTAAACTGCATTTGCCTTGAGGGCCGGCCAGATGTATTCTTCGATGTATTCCTGACGTGCATCTACAACGTAACATGCTGAAGCACCGGTTTTAACTGCGCGTGCTTTAATGTGTTCCCAGTCATCGCCCTGTCCGACGTCGATACAAACTGCGATAACATCATAGTCGTAATTTTCTTTGAGCCATGGAATGATAACTGTAGTATCCAATCCACCTGAATAAGCCAGAATTACTTTATCTTTTGCCATAAAAAGCCTCCAAATTCCTCATAAAAGCGAATTAATTTCGTATATTTATGCAAAAAATCATAGTGCAAATTCAATATTTATGCAACAGGGGTGTCCGTTCCAAATACATTCAGATTATTTCAGAAAATTTTAAAATTTCTTAGAAAAATTTACTTAAATAGCAAAGGGCGGAACAGTAGTATCTTTCCGCCCAAAATGGTGATTTTTAACATGAATTCTTGTTAAAAGTGCAATACTAACGCTTGTTAGTTTTAACCAAAATCGGCCGTCGGTTTTTTACCTAAAAAACCCGGCGGCCGCTGCTCAAATTTGGTAATAATTTAAGTAAAAATAGGTTTTATGTTAATTTAGACACTAGCTATTGAATCATGCATTTTGATTTCATGAATCTGTTCTACAAGATGTCTGTTAGCTTGAGGATTGTTTACATCATAAACCCAGTTATGATTAAAGCAATTTATTGCTGCATTGTTCCCGGAACTGCCAATTACCAAGCTGTGGAAGTTTGTATTATCCTCTTGTGCAGATTCTATCTGTGATTTTATGTCGTAATCTAATGACTGCATAACAAAGTCAGATATCATCAGAACATCAGCATTTTTCCATTCGTTTTCTGAAAGCATTTTTACAGCATGTTTAAGTGCTGGTGTTGCATCTGTTCCACCATGAAATGATATTCTAAGGAATTGAACAAGCTTGCCAATTGGGTTAGCTGAAAAATCTGTAAGATCAAGAGTTTCAATGCTTGTTGAGAATGAAATCAGGAAGCACTTTCTTTCTTCTTCAATAGCAATCTTTGAGAGTGCAAAGGTTATAGTCTTAGCAATATTCTCAGGAGTTCCATGCATTGAACCGCTTGTATCAACGCAGATAATAATCGGACCTTTGGGATCTTTCTTTTCTACAGTTGTTTCCTCTTTTTCTCTTGATTCTTCTTGTTCTTCTTCCATTCGCTGATAGTCATACGATAAGAGTTGTTTCTGTGCGAACTTCAATTGAAAAAGTTTGTTTGCGGCCGGATTATTCATCAAAGATAATTCGCTTGGTAAAACCGAGGAAATATCATTGGAAAACCGAAGACCGTTTATTTCACCTTTATATGCATGTTTAGGCTGCCAACTGGATTTTATAACTACTTTATCGCGTAACTCTTTTTCATAAGAGATTTGAGCACGAGTTTGTTTTCCTAAAAGGTCAGCTATTTCTTTTAAAGATTCATCATTCTCAAGTAACTTTGCATAAGTGTCTAGAATTTCAAATCCACTAGTCTCAAAAGTACCTTCGCTTAAATCCCACAATCGTCCGAGATTCTTGATAAAAGGCATCAGGAGACTTTCAAGTTTCATAAACTTATAGATTTTTGAGTAAAGCTTTTCTAAGAATTCTTTTCGCATTGAATCAATCTGCGCTAGTTCCCATTTTGATTTTCTATCAACAAGATTTTGCTCTAAATCCAAAATGATATTTCTTTTAAGGATTTCCAGCTTGTCATCAGATTTCCATTTGAGCAATTCAACTTCATCACCTTTTTCGTTCTTAGCCTTTACAATCTTGGATTCTTTTATGAACTGATTATGATAAAAGTCAAAATTTACAGTACTTGCTTCGATATCACCTCTTTTAGAATCACTTACAGATGGAAGTCGTTTATAGTGATATTCTATCTTTGAAGAGTCTTTTATAAGGTCACTTGCAATATCTTCTGAATCGCGAAGTTTTTGCTGTTCAATAAAAATCGCCTCTTCTCTGAAAGGATCTTCTTTCACTAAGTATTTATTTACTTTCTCAAGCCATTCAAGAATGTCGGTCTGAATATTTTCTGAAAGCCCTGTATGCTTTCTTTCATATTCCAAAATATTGTTTTGTGAAGAAATTTCTTTGAGAATTGAAGCTCCGAGTTCTGTGTACTTATTCTTTGGAAACTCAATTCTAACATCTTCTGGAATATTTGGATTTGTATATTCTTCCATTGCATCAACAAACTGTTTCTTTTCAGATTCGGAACCTAATGCTGATGATGTAAGATTTTCAAAGCGACGTTTTTTCTTTGAATCTTGTCGGTAACGTTTTATATTAGCGAGCAAATCGTATTCTATTTTGGAAAGATTTGATGATACGGTTGAGAGTATTGAAGTCAGAACTGAATCAGGTAAATCTTCTTCCTGATGTGCTATTTTATTTCTCGAGATGCGCATTGCTTCCCACCAAACTGGTTTGTTTGGAAAATAGACCTTTTTAATGCATTCTCTGAATTGCTGAACTTTTATTTGAATTAGTGCACGAGCTTCTTCAGAGATAGAATGAATATCTTTGATTCCATCTGGATATTTTTCCATTATAGCTCTAATAGGTGTAAGTGCTTTATGACAATATTTTCTAAACTGCTTTTCTCTCTTCCCCATTTTGCTAACCCTTTTTGTATGCTTTTATTTCATCAATATTATTAAAAATATATGAAGCCATTTCCTGAAGTTCTTTATCTGGAATATCCTCCAAAGAATGAATCAGTCTGTTGTGTATTCTTTGGAGATTTGATACAAGCATAAATTCTTTACAATTAGATATAGCTTGGATTGTTATCTGTAACCAGGCTTTCTGTTCTTCAGAAAGAGCAGATACATCTGATATTCCATTAGGATACTTTTGCTGCAGGATAGAAATTCTATCCTGTATGCTAAGTTCTTTATTCATATTTCAAATCTTAAAAATTTCGCCAATCACGAATAACACAAATAGTGTACTCATGATCCTTTGTAGTGTGATCTTGGTGGCCACGATCATCAAATGTCATGTACATTGCAGCAGACTTGTCTTCGGTTTCAGAATAAGACCAGTATTCTTTGCCATCAAGAGTTTCTCCACTTACAGCTTTCAATGATTTATTGATGGCATCTCTGTTTTCCCAAATCTTTTGTAACAGTTCAATTTTTGGAACAATCCAGCCCTTTGAATAATCATCTGCGACTTTAGTACTATAATCAATGCAGCACTGTTTCATTTCAGTCCATTTCTTACTGTACTGGTTTACTCCAATGGCATATTTTGATTCATCTGTAATACAAACAACTGCAATTACATTTTCTTTCTGTTCATCAGAAAGATTTTTAATTTCTTTTGCAGTAAAAATACTTCCATCGTTAAGGATTACATCACCAACAGATAATTCTGGTTCAAGGTCATCACTATAATAACGATCTTTTTGCTTATCCAATTCAACCTGTTTATCTTCAAGGTCTTTTATTGAGTCATCAATTTTTGAAGTAATATTTGTGTTATAGCTCTGATCTGCAAAAAGGTTTGCTTTGAATGGTACAGCATCTTTCGCTTTTTGTTCTTTCAATTTATCAATTTCATTTTTAATGAAATTACTGATTGGAGTATAATTATTTTTTGTAAAAATCTTCTGTAAAGTCGAATGCGAAATATCAGCAAACTTTTTTGGTTCGATATGAGTTTTTTCTGGATTTTTATTTACTGTAAAATTCCAGTTACAAGCAATAGCATCTCCATTCTTAGAAAAATTGGAATAAGATTGGTGGGTTTTAGCAGAATTATAAACATCGTGGTACCCATTGTACGGACTATGTCTACCTTTATCGACGGTTACATACCATATTTCTCGAGTTCCATTTCTAGTACATTCATAGCATTTTTGATTATCAACAGAGACAATTTTATCAGAAACTGGATCTGTGATTGTTTCAAACCATTCTTCATCAACTTTAGCAGTAAATTCTTCAATCTGTCCCTGAATATCTTCTATAGCTGAATCACATGGAATACCATTTTCTTTAAGGCACTTCTCAATAATTTCTTTTGCCTTCTTCTGCTGTTTCTCAGTTCCCCAGATACAGTTTTCAATGAGTGAACAATCCATCAAATCAACTTCATTTCTGTCATTCAAGAAAGCAGATGTTTTAAGAATGTGGGCTATTTTCTTCCAGCGGCGGTCTCCGACTTCAAAGAGTTCTCCATTCTTTTTATCTTCTTCAGACATTGCATCGTTCAACAATGTCATTTCCTTACGAATGGCACTTATAACTTGTTTTGAAACTTCTGAGAGAGAGACTTTATCAATTTCTTTTGCCCATTCTTTTAATTCTGTATTAGAGATGAGAAGCTTTTTATCTTCATCATTGAGTTTGAATTCTTCATGGGCTGGCTGATCTATCATTTCAAAGAAGTCATCTTCGTTCTTTATGAAATCAACAGGAAGTCTAAAGATGAAACGGTCATAAAGTGCTTCAAGACCTTTTCCTTTTGCAGGAAGTTCATTTGATGCAGCAAACAAGGCTTTTAAAGGAACATTCATAACCTTGCTGCCATTATGAAATTTTCTTTCGTTTACAATAGTAAGAAGGGTATTCAAAATTGCAGGACTTGCTTTCCAGATTTCATCGAGGAAGGCAATATCGGCTTCAGGAAGCATACCCTCTGTTAATCTGCGATATTCTTCTTTTTCAATCTTTTTGCCATTTTCATCAATAAATTGACCATTTAATGCTTTGAGAGAAATGTTTCCAAAAACTTCTTCTGGAGTAGTGAACTTATTCAATAAAGTTTCAAAATACTTTACACCATCTTTATCATCTGCTTTGAAAGCTTCTTTTATTCTTCTGGTTATCATACTTTTTGCACAACCCGGTGCTCCAAGCATAAACATGCTTTCTCCGGCTAATGCTGTAAGTAATCCTAATTTTACAGCAGTTTCCTTTTCATATAAGCCTGAGCCTAAAACTTCTAAAAGTTTTTCAATTCTATCGTGTTTATTTGTTGCCATAACTTTTTACCTCCGATATAGCATTTATTTATTCACATAATATAGTCACATTTATTTAAGTACTTGATATTTTATTTTGAACTTTTTCGAAAAATTCTTTTATTCTATTGCTAATATAGCCTTCGTCCTTGTTGAACTTTTCACATATCTCTTTTTGAGAAGGCAATTCTTTTTTGGTAAATAAATACTCGAGCAAAGAAGGTTCAGAAAAAGAGCGCATTTTGAGCATTTCATATATCTGTTCAACTTCATATTTGGTTTCTAAAGCTGTAATTGTTCTGAGAGTAATAAAACTTGCCAGATAAACTTTTTGTCTGGCCTGGCATAAATTAAATTCGTCCTCAATAATATTTAAAGTATTAGATACATCTTCCAAAGAAATAAGTACGGCTTCTGGTGATGGGTGATTGTTTGTTACGGAATCAGTATCAAAAATAGATACAGGAGAATCACTATCAGAAGAACACGAGGCAGAAGTTTCTTCAACAGTTTGAGATTGATAATACTTTACTACAAGGTCTTTTACTTGCTCTAACGTTAAATCAGATTGTTTTGACAGCCATTCCTGAACATTTTGATTATTTGGATTCTTACCCATCTGTTTTGCATATTTAATAAGTTTTATAGCCTTATTATAGTCTTCCCGGCTGCACATTCTGAATTCTGAAACTTCTCCACGCTGTTTTTTGTGTTTGATTTCTGTTTCAAGATATGTGTATAAAAAGCCAATAAAAGAATGATTTTCTGCTTCTTGATAATTTAGGATGCATCTTTTTATACAATGAAATATTTCTATTCCAGCATTTCGTACATCCTCTTCATCAAAACGAAGGAGTGTCCATTTCCAAATTGGCGTATATATTTTTTGAATCAGCTTTTGAAATTCTATAGAATTTTTATCCTGGAAATTTGAGATGTCCGTAAATATTGAGAGTATTTTATTTTCATATTCTTCTTTGGGCTTTCTGCTTTCCATTATGTTCCCTATAATGCAAAGAATTCGTCCAAAGCTTTTCGGGCATCTTTACTATCTTTTGCAACCATTGAACTGGTCAGATTATTGAGATAGTAAAGAGAAGTTACATCATAAAGTTCTGGATTTGATATATTTTCACCAGTGAAGTTTACTTTTCCATAAACAACAGATTTTACATCACAGTTTAAGAATTTTTCTGCAAACGCAAGAACGCACATAAGAACCATTGGCAAAGGTTTTGGACCATATGTTATATCCGCAAATAGTTGAGAATTGTCTTCTATTTTATCAATCATTTGTTTTAGTCTGAATTCATGATTATTCTTTGTTTCCTTGAATTCTGAATCCAATATATCGTAAGTGATTTTCGCATCAATTTTTGAATTGATGGAATTCAGTTCATGAATAAATAAATCACTGTTTTTCTGGTTATTCTCAGTGGCATTTTCCGTTCTTAGCAGAACTACTTTAATTTCATCTTGTTTTGAAATAGTATCTGCAAGAATGGCGTTAATTGGATAAATAACAGGCTGGTCATATTTGGAATTTGCATTACCAGTTCCTTTGTAAACCATTGGCTTGAGATTACTCTTCATAGGAATATCACAGAATATAGTTTTCTTCATAAAGACTCCTAATTTAAATATAATAAATTATCTTTATTAGTGACAAGAAAAGTATATAGTTGATATTTTTAATTCTTTTTGAGAAGAAAAATTACGCTGCGTAAAGTCCTTTCTGGAATCCAACAAAGATTTTGTTTATTTCTCCAAGACTACCGAGTTCTGCTTTAGCATCATTTATTGTTCCATACTTTAGTTTTATAAGTTCCGGCAAGTTCTCCATAGAAAGTTCTGTATAGCCCTGCTGAATATACTGCTCTAAAACGAAATTTACGAACTCAGTCTGATTTGAATTCAAATTTGACGTAATTTCAGAACGAGCCAAGGAGACTCTCTGTTCTCGCTCAATCGGCCTTGTCTGGTAAGCAAGATATTCTAGAACATCCAGCAAATCACACTTCTCATAATTCAGCATTTCCTGAACTTTTAAGAGCTTATCAAGAGAGAATCCGTCATGCTCCATCTTTTCAAGAAGCGCTTTTCGAGTTTCCGGGGTCTGCCATTGAGTCCTTAAATCGTCATCATCCTTAAAGAATTTCGGAAGAGTCTCGTTATCAACAAGAACGCACACAAACTCTTTGAGCGTAATAAGTTTTCCATCGAACATGATGCGTTCTTCCCAATTAAAACCGTCCTTGATTACAGCTTTGCGACCTTTTCCTATTTCAATTTCGATAACATCTTTAGGACATGTACATGGAAGATTACCGCAAATCGGACACGGTTTTGGCGGACATACACAAGGAGTCTTTCCGCATATAGGGCAAAGCCTTGATTGTTTTTTACACTCGCAAGGCCATTTACCACAGACAGGGCATTTTTCGTGCTTATCACATTCGCATGGATATTTTTCACAAATAGGACAAACAGGATTCGGATTATCCCATTCTTCATCATAGAACTTTTTATGTGCACCAACAAAGTCATAAATTGTGAAATAATATTTATCATCAAAAAGACGAGTTCCGCGACCAATAATCTGCTTGAACTCAATCATATTTGGAACAGGCCGCATTAAGACGATATTACGAACATTCTGAGCATCAACACCAGTACTGAGTTTTTGAGAGGTTGTTAAAATTGTTGGGATTGTTTTTTCCTTATCCTGAAATTTTCGAAGCTGCTCTT
>JAEEGH010006364.1_pt1 | contig 28987 bp, 20 predicted proteins | sample 9134181 | NCBI WGS metagenome assembly JAEEGH01 (sample SAMN16246544, study PRJNA631951) | gut metagenome | biome: gut microbiome; feature: rumen; material: DP-attached | host: Bos | place: Iran: Karaj | collected 2018-10 | reverse complement strand
TTCCGGCATCACCTTACAAATAAAATCATGGCAAAAAACGCGGAAGCGCGTTATCATGTGCTTATGAAGACTAACGACAAGCCTGTGGTGGCATTGATTTATGACTTTGACGGCACGCTCTCGCCCGGCAACATGCAGGAATTCAGCTTTATTAAGGCGCTGAACATGAGCGCGGGCGAATTCTGGCAAAAGGCGAACAAGCTTTCTGAAGATAATGACGCGAGCAGCATTCTCTGCTACATGAAGACAATGCTTGACGAGGCGAAGTACCGCAATATTTCGATTTCGCGCAAGTCGTTCACGCAGTTCGGCAAAGAGATTGAGCTTTTTGAGGGCGTTGCCGCCTGGTTCAAGGCTATAAACGAATACGGAAAATCGAAGGGGCTTGAGATAAAGCATTACATAAATTCTTCCGGCTTAAAAGAGATGATTGAAGGCACGTCGATTGCGGCTGAATTTGAGCAGATTTTTGCGTGTTCCTTTTTATATAATTCAGACGGAATCGCCGTGTGGCCGGGTGTGGCGATTGACTATACCACAAAGACGCAGTTCATCTTTAAGATTAACAAAGGCATAAAAGAAATCAGCGATTCAGTTGAGATAAACAAATTCGTGCCTGACAACGAAAGGCCGGTGCCGTTCAAGCGCATGATTTATTTCGGCGATGGCGAAACTGATATTCCGTGCATGAAGCTTGTAAAGCAGAACGGCGGCTATTCAGTTGCGGTCTATAAGCCCGGCGACGCAAAAAAGCAGCGCAAGGCAGAGCAGCTGATTCTTGACGGGCGCGTCAATTTTGTTTCGCCTGCAAATTATAAGCTGAAAGGTGATGTCTACAACATCGTTTCGGTGATTCTCGACAAGATAAAATCTGATTACGATTTTGACAATCTTTTGGCGGAACATAAACACGGCGCGGAGAAGATGCTTAAAAAATGCTGAGCTTTTCTAAAAGCGGCCGCAACGGAGACGCGCCGCCTGAATGCAGAATCCAAAGGTCAAGGCGGCGCTCAATAAGTTTGTGCATAAGCGATGACGGCGCGGTTCTGGTAAAAGCGCCGCTTTTTATGAGCGATGCCGCAATCAGCAAGTTTCTGGCTGAAAAGCAAGGCTGGCTTGACAAAAAGCTTAAAGAAGCCGCCGCCGCCCGGCAAGAAGTTGAGCGGCTCGGCTTTTTTTCAGCTGAAGAGCTTGCGTCAGTTAGAAAAAGAGCGAAAGAAATCATCCCGGAGCGAGTGGCGCATTACTCAAAGCTTTCGGGCATCTCTTACGGCAGAATCTCGATAAGATTGCAGAAATCTAGGTGGGGCAGCTGCAGCGCGCACGGCAACCTCAACTTCAATTGCCTGCTTGTGCTTATGCCGCCAGAAATTCTAGACAGCGTTGTGGTGCACGAACTCTGTCACCGCCGCCACATGAACCACTCAAAAGCATTTTACGCTGAAGTCTTGAGATTGTTCCCCAAATACAAAGAATGTTCCGCCTGGCTAAAACAGCACGGCAGCGTTTATCTGGCTAGAGTCAGATAATTCAATCATGTTGTCATGCTGAACGCTTCGCATCGACCGCACGCTCGCTACGGTCGAATGTTCCATCATCTTGGGGTTGCTAATTTTGATATAAATCAGCTGACTGCATTATCATCATATGCTATTATATCAAATATATATAAGGAAATGGAGTATGAAAAAAATGTATATTATAGCTGTAATAGTTTTCGTTCTAGTCTTAGTTCTGTTATTGTCAATAATGCGAAATATAAAGACTTTATGCATGACAAATTTGAAAAACATTGAGTACTATATTGATCTAAACAGAAATTATTCAATTTATATTTCTGACACGAGCAAACCCAATTGGAAAAGAATCATTGATAAAGATGATGCTTATTTTATAACGGATAAAGGAAAAGTCAAAAAAACAAAGATAAAAAGATATTGTGTTGTATATCCCTCTGGAGAAATATTGAATATATCTCATAATTTATTAAACATACCCAAAAATGCTTATTGGATTGACGATAATGATATTCAAGATTTCAAGGAACTTTCTGAATCAGAAGTGATATTAAATTCGCAAGACGTTTTGATACAGATAAAAGAAAGTAAAAATCCTCAGATGGTATATTTTACAACAGAAATAACAAATAACATGAACTGCAAATTGTTTCCAATCGCTTTTGGCGGTTACATAAAAAAAGATGGAGTATATGTATTAGATAATGTTATAAATACAGCATATTCCGATGTTCAATTCATTAACTGGTATAACTGTAGAAATGAATATTTAACACCAGGTGAAACTGTGTCAGATCCTAATAATTATGGCGGAGATGATTCATATTGGATATATATCTTCAAAACAGAAAACGGAGATATAATAAAAGTTGGTAAATATATAGATACTTCTTTGTAAGATTAGTCCATGAAACGATTGCTTTTTTGTCTGATTTCAGTTTTTTTCGGTCTTATGTGCTTTGCAGAAGCCGTGCTTCAGCCTGAGTTTGAGAAAATCGGTGTGTATCCGTGCGGCAAACAGCCGAAGCAGGTAATTTTCAGCCCGGACGCAAAGTTTGTGGTGCTTCCGCTGCTTGAAGACGAAGGCTTTGATATTTTCAGCGTTGACGAAAAAAAGGTGATTAAGCGCATAAAGCCGCCCGAATATGCAAAGCTGGGGTTTGCAGAAGGGCTTTTTGTGCCGTCAAAGCAGGCGTTTTTTGTTTCGCAGATGACGACCGGCAATATCTATGAATATTCTTATCCGGGCTTTGAATACAGGCGCACAATTGCCACAAAAGGCGTTTGGAGCAAATTCATTGCGTATAACCCCAAATATGATGTGCTTGTCGTGTCAAACTGGGTTTCGAATGACGTTTCTGTAATTGATTTTAGCACCGGCGAGGTGAAAAAGCTTATAAAGACAAAAGCTGCGCCGCGCGGCATGGCTTTTGTAGACGGCGGCGATTCTCTCATCGTGCTTTCGTTTGACGGCGGTACAATTCAAAAATTCAGCATGAAAACTTATGAGCTTGTCGATTCGGTTTATATCGAAAAAGCGGCGATGCGCCACATCGTGACAGACGCGGTGCAAACCAAAGCTTGGATAAGCGACATGTATCACGCTGACGTGCTTGAGCTGAACCTGAAAACTTTTAAGATTGAGCGCAAATATCATGTGTTCAACAACCCGAACACGATTGACCTGCTCGGCGGCCGCTATCTTTGCGTTTCGTGCCGCGGCCCGAACAACAAGGCTGATTACACAAAACGCAGCCCCGTTGACGGCAAGATTATCGTAATAGACACAGCCGGAAAAAAGCAGCTCTGCGAGATTCAGGGCGGCAACCAGCCGACAGGCCTTGCACTTTCTCCGGGGCAAGACATGCTCGTGTTTTCAGATTTTCAAGACGCTGCACTTGAGCTTTATAAGATTAGCTTCAAATAGCGGTATGCTGACTATGAACGGCAGTGCATGAATGGCGGGCACCGGTTGGTGAGCGGCGTTTGGTGAGCGTAGCCGAACCAACCAAAGTGCTGTCACCCTGAACTTGGTTCAGGGTCTGCTTCTATCTGTCAAAGAGATACCGAACCAAGTTCGGCATGACAAAAAGAAGCAAAAGACTCATCTTTTTAGGATTCCCGCGTCAAGCGCGAGAATGACAGATACAGCAGATATTCCCCCATTTGAATTTAAATCTAAATGCAGATATAGTAGAGATATGTCTACAGTAAGCAAAATACTTTCGGGGTTGGAGCGCAAATATAAAGCTAGTGCAATTTTAGCTCCTGTAACGATTATGGGAGAAGTGCTTCTTGAAGTGCTCATTCCGCTGATTATGTCAAAGATTATCGACGTGGGCATTGCCAACAAAGATGCGGCCTATGTTATCAAGACAGGCTGCCTTATGGTTGGCGCGGCGCTTATGTCGCTTACGTTCGGCGTTGTTGCCGGACGGTTTGCAGCTGTGGCCGCTCTGGGCTTTGCGCGCAACTTGCGTCGCCGTCTTTTCGGCAAGGTTCAAGACTTTTCTTTTGCAAACGTCGATAAATTCAGCACGGCCTCGCTTGTAACGCGCCTTACTTCAGACGTTACGAACGCGCAGAACACTTTTCAGATGATTGTGCGCATGTGTGTGCGCTCGCCGTTCATGTTCATAAGCGCAATTATCATGGCTTTTTATATGAACGCGCGGCTTTCGCTTGTGTTTGTTGCTTGCGTGCCGCTGATTGCAATTCCAATGGTGCTGATAATGCGCAAGGCGCACCCGCGTTTTCAGATAATGATGAAAAACTACGACAATCTGAACGCAAAAGTGCAGGAAAACCTTATCGGCATACGCGCCGTAAAGGCGTTTGTGCGCGAAGACAACGAAAAATCAAAATTTGACAGTGCAGCTGATGCAGTGCGCAACGCTCAGGTTCGTGCGGAACGCGTCGTCATCTGGAACATGCCGATGATGATGCTCGTTGTGTACATTGCGCTGATTGCGCTGCTCTGGTTCGGCGGGAACCTCATCATAAGCCAGCAGATGCAGGTCGGCGAGCTTATAAGCTTTATCACATACATGATTCAGATTCTTTCTTCGCTGATGATGTTTTCGATGATTTTCATCATGCTTGTAATTTCAAAGGCGAGCATAGCCCGAATTATCGAAGTGCTTGACGAAGAGCCTGACGTAAAAAGCCCTGCCGCCGAATCTTTGCAAGACTTGCAGCCGCTTGATGCGCCAAAAGACGGTTCAATTGAATTCAGAAACGTCTCATTCAGCTATGACAAAACCGAAAAGAACGCCGTGCTTCACGATGTTTCGTTTTCTATAAAAAGCGGCGAAACTATCGGAATAATCGGCGGCACAGGCTCTTCAAAGTCTACGATTGTGCAGCTCATTCCGCGCCTTTATGATACGCTTTCGGGCACTGTGCTTGTGGGCGGCCGCGATGTAAAGTCATACAACCTTGAAACGTTGCGCGAAAGCGTGGCGATGGTGCTTCAGAAGAACGTGCTTTTTTCCGGCACAATAAGGGAAAATTTGCGGTGGGGCAACGTTGAAGCTACAGACGCGCAGATTGAAGCTGCCTGCAAAACAGCCTGCGCACATGACTTCATCATGTCGTTTCCAAAAGGTTATGACACGGAGCTGGGGCAGGGCGGCGTAAATATTTCGGGCGGCCAGAAGCAGCGGCTTTGTATTGCGCGCGCGCTTCTCAAAGAGCCGAAAATTCTTATTCTTGATGATTCGACCAGCGCGGTTGATACGGCTACAGACGCTGCAATCCGCAACGGCATGAAGAGCACGCTGCCCGACACAACTAAAATCATAATTGCGCAGCGAATAGCTTCTGTAAAAGAAGCAGACAGAATCTTCGTGATTGACGAAGGCAGCATTTCGGGCATTGGCACGCACGACGAGCTTATGCAGACAAACGAGATCTACCGCGAAGTCTTTGAGTCGCAGCAGAAGGGCAGCGACTTTGACGGCGCAGGCGAATCTGCCGAGGCAGAAGCCAAGAAAGCTGCCGCAAAGGAGGTGCTGTAATGCCAGGACCAGGAAGAGGACCGGGCGCGCACGGCCGCCCTATGCAGAAGCCTAAGAACACAAAAAAGACAATTTTCCGGCTTGTGCGCTATCTTGCTTCTTACAAGCTGCTTTTCGTGTTCGTTTTTATAAGCATATTGATTTCTTCAGGCGCAAGCGTTGCAAGCTCTTATTTTTTGCAGCCTGTCTTGAATGATTACATAATTCCGATGATCGGGCAGAAATCGCCTGACTTGTCCGGCTTTATCAGGCTTTTGAGCATGATGTTCTGCATCTTTGTGGCGGGTGCAATCGCGGGCTGGGTCAACAGCCGCATAATGCTGCACATTTCGTCAAAGACGCTGTACAGAATCCGCACCGAGCTTTTTGAGCATCTTGAAATGCTGCCGCTCCGATATTTTGACGCGCATACTCACGGCGAGCTTATGAGCCGCTTTACGAACGATATCGACACAATCCGCGATATGCTGAGCCAGGCTGTTCCGCAGCTTTTTTCTTCGACGCTTACGGTTGTTGCCTGTTTTGTGATGATGTTGCGGCTCAGCCCTGCTTTGACGCTGCTCGTAATTCTAACCGTTTTTGCGATGATTGCTGTAACAGGTATTGTCGGTAAATATTCTGCAAAAGCATTCCGCGAGCAGCAGGCGGCTATTGGCAAGGTGAACGGCTATATTGAAGAGCTGATTGAAGGGCAGAAAGTCGTCAAGGTTTTTTGCCGCGAAGAAGCTTCAAAAGCTGAATTTGATGCGCTGAACGACAAGCTTTGCGCCGCCGGAACAAAAGCGAATACGCTTGCGAACATTCTCGGCCCGTTGATGAACAACATGGGGCACATAAGCTATGCGCTGACTGCAATTGCCGGCGTAATGCTGATTATCCGCGGAAAAATGGACTTGGGCCGGATTGCGTCTTTCCTCGAATATTCGCGCAGCTTCAAGAACCCGATTACGCAGATGGCGCAGATGTTCAACGGCATTTTGAACGCGCTTGCTGGTGCAGAGCGTGTCTTCGCCGTAATTGACGAGCAGCCCGAAGTTGATGACGGCTATGTAACGCTTGTCAACGCCAACATTTTGAGCGACGGCACTGTTACAGAATCATTCCTTCCGACCGGTCAATGGGCATGGAAGCACCCGCACCATGACGGCAGCATTTCGTATGTTCCGCTTAAAGGCGAAGTTCAGTTTGTGAATGTGACTTTTGGCTACGAAAAAGAAAAGACTGTTCTGCACGAAATTACGATGACCGCACAGCCCGGGCAGAAAATTGCGCTTGTCGGCTCAACCGGTTCAGGCAAAACCACGATAACGAACCTTATCAACAGGTTTTATGACGCTTCCACAGATTATGAAGGCGGCTCAAAAATCCGCTTTGACGGCATAAACATCAACAAGATTAAGAAAGCTGATTTGCGCCGTTCTCTCGGCATGGTTCTGCAAGACACGCACCTGTTTACAGGTTCTGTCGCAGACAACATAAGGTTTGGCAAGCTTGATGCTTCGCTGACGGAGGTTGAGGCTGCCGCGAAGCTTGCGAATGCCGATTATTTCATCAGACACTTGCACCAGGGCTACGACACTGTGATTACCGGCGACGGCGAAAGCTTGAGCCAGGGGCAGCGGCAGCTGCTTGCAATTGCGCGTGCGGCTGTTGCAAATCCGCCCGTGCTTATTCTTGACGAAGCCACAAGCTCGATTGATACGCGCACTGAAGCGCTTATCGCAAAGGGCATGGACAGCCTGATGCAGGGGCGCACTGTCTTTGTTATTGCGCACAGGCTTTCTACCGTGCGCAACGCCGACAAGATTGTAGTGCTTGAGCACGGCAGAATAATTGAAAGCGGCAGCCACGATGAGCTTATCGCGCAGAAGGGCAGATATTATCAGCTTTACACAGGCTCTTTCGCCGCCTCTTGAGATTGTGAAACTGTGCCGTGGTGCAGTCTGAAAAACGATGTCATTGCCGTGCGTGACACGGCAATCTATAAGTGCTCATAAAACAAGCATATAGATATTCGGGTCAAGCCCGAATATGACAAAATGAGGATTTTCTGGCAAATGAATTTAGTTTCAATAGATAATGTTTCAAAAAACGTGAAAGAAGTGCCTTTGTTTACCGGCGTAAGCTTCGGCATAGATTCAGGCGAAAAAATCGGCTTTGTAGGGCCTAACGGTTCGGGTAAGTCTACGTTTTTGCGCCTGATTTTGGGCGATATTCCGCCCGACACAGGCACAATTTCAATTAACAAAAGCGCAACCGTAAGCGTGCTTGAGCAGCGCCCTGTCTTTGATGACGCAGACACGCTCAAGTCTTTTCTATATAAAGGCAGAGATCCTGTACTTGCGCTCATCGGCGAATATTCTGAATGCTTGAAGCAAGTTTCGGCTAAAGACAAAGTGAACGAAAGCTTGCAGAAAAAGCTTGAAACTCTCACACAGCGCATGGAAGAGAAAAACGCATTCGCGATTGAGCATACTTACGAGTCTTTTTTGACAGAGCTTGGCGTTTGCAATGTTGAGCGCGGGCTTGACCAGCAGATGAAAACTATGTCGGGCGGCATGGTTAAAAAAGCGGCGCTTGCGCGTCTTTTTGCGGCCAATTCAAACTTGCTGTTTCTTGATGAACCGACGAACCACCTTGATATTGAAACGATTGAATGGCTTGAAAAACATCTTTCGGGCTTTCAGGGCAGTTTTGTGCTTGTTACGCACGACCGCTATTTTCTTGATTCAGTCTGCAACGTGATGCTCGACATTGACCGGCGCAAAATCAATAAGTACGAGGGCAATTTCTCAACTTATCTGCAACGCCGCAAGGAACGCGCCGAAGAAGAGGCGCGCCACGACGCAAAGCGCGAATCTATTCTTGCTGTGGAGCTTGAATGGCTTAAGCGCGGCCCGAAAGCGCGGTCTACAAAAGACAACCACAGAAAGGCGCGCATCGAGGCTATGCTTGCCGAGCGGCACGAACAGCAGGAATCAATGGAAGGCTTTTCGGTGCAGGGCAGAAGACTTGGCGGCAAGGTGCTCAAACTTGAAGACATAACGAAAATCTATGACGGCAAGACTGTGATTGCGCCGTTCTCTTACGAATTTACGAAAGGCGAGCGCATCGGCATTATCGGCCCGAACGGTTCGGGTAAGTCTACTTTTCTTGACCTTGTTAGTGCGCGCATTCAACCAGACGGCGGCGCAATCGATTGCAGCGTGAACACCGCTTTCGGCTATTTTGACCAGACTGCAAAATTTGTTGACCGCAATCTTACCGTGCTTGAATATATGCGTGGCCGCCGTCAGCATGTGAATCTCAAAGACGGCACGACTTGTTCGATTGAACAGTTTCTTGAAAAGTTTTTGTTTCCGCGCGAGATGTTCAACCAGCAGCTTTCGTACCTTTCTGGCGGCGAGCTTCGGCGGCTTCAGCTTATTCAGATTCTGGCTGATTCGCCGAATTTCTTGCTTTTTGACGAGCCGACCAACGACTTTGACATTGAGACAATCAGCCTGCTTGAAGATTTTCTGAAAGATTTCGGCGGCTGCATTCTGGCGGTTTCGCACGACAGGGCGTTCCTCGACAATGTTACGGATTTTCTGTTTGTTTTTGACGGCAAGGGCAGCATAAGCTATTTTGCCGGCGGCTACGCAGATTACCGCAATTATATAGAAGAAACTGAAAAATCAAAGGCGCAAAGCTCTGTGCAGCCGCAGAAAAAACCGCCGGAAGAAAACGCTTCTCAAAACGCAAATCAAAAAGAAAAACCGAAAAAGCTGACATATAAAGAGAAAATCGAATTTGACGGCCTGCTCGATGAAATTGCCGCTCTTGAAGAAGAAAAGGCGCAGCTTGAAGCTTTGTTTGCAAGTGCAGAATTCGCTAAAGACGGTTCTGCCGCAGAAAAGACGCAGCGCTACGACGAAGTTTCTGCCTTAATAGACCAGAAAACAAGCCGCTGGGAAGAGCTTGCCGAGCGCGCCGTCTAGTTACTTTTCGAGGGCGGCTTGTGCAAGAGCCGCAATGTCGCTACTTGTGGCAGAATCGCCGTGCTTTGAAGCATTTGCCCGCGCATGAAGCCCGTCTATTACAACAGCAGAAGACGAAGCACGCAAAGCTTTTGCTCCTTCAATTATATCTTTTGCCTGCTCAATGCTGCATTTTGCGGCAGAATAAACTGCTTCAGGTTCGGCAACCGCAAGCTCATCGATTGTCTTGAACTTTTCAAGCAGTGCGGCCGCACGTGCCTTACCGACATTCGGCAGAGCTTCAAATTGCAGCGTGGTGTTCGCTTTTGTGCGCAAAGCCTGATTCTTCGACGTGGCAAAGCGGTGCGTTTCATCTCTTACGCGCTGCAAAAGCCGCAGTGCCTCGCTTCGTTTCGGCAGCTTTATCGGCGTGCTGTCATGCGGCAGATACAAGTCTTCAAAACGCTCGGCAAGACCAACAATCGGAATATCAAGCCCCAAATCGTCGAGCACGGCCTGAACCGCATTAACCTGGCCGATGCCGCCGTCAATCATGATTAAATCGGGCATTTCAGCTTGTTCGCGCAAAAGCCTTGAGTAGCGGCGGCGCGTCGCTTCCTGCATTGAAGCAAAATCGTCGATTATGCCGTCTGTCGTTTTCAGCCGGAAATATCTGTAGTTCTTTTTGTCAGGGTTGCCGTTATAAAAGCTTATCAAGCTTGCCACCGGAAATTTGCCGCCGATATGCGCAATATCAAAGCCTTCTATGCGCACCGGTAGCGTTGGCAGCTTGAGAAGATGCATAAGTTCTTCCATGGCCGGAATGTCGCCGCGTTCGCGCATACGGCGGATTATGTCTTCTTTAGCGTTCTGGCGCGCCATCTCAAGCGCGGCAAGATGACGCTTTTCGCCAGGCGAACCAGGCTCAACTGTACTTATTTCAGTGTTTGCGCCCAAGATTTCGCTGAAAAACTGGCGCGTCAGCTCAAGGTTTTCGGCACTTGAAACATATATATGCGGCGGAATCTGCGCCGTGTCTGTATAAAATGCGCGCAAAAATTCACTTGTAGTTTCATCGTCTTCGTTCAAAGACTGAGTGCGGTAGCAGTCTCTTGCGATAAGTTTGCCGCCGCGCATTTTGAGCACGCAGAATGTGACGAGCGGTCCTTCGCTGTGGCTTGCCACATAATCGCGTGATTCTGGGTCAAAGTCTTCAACGGCGTTCTGCTCGCGCAAAGTTCTTATAGCCGCAATGCCGTCGCGGAGCCGCGCCGCTTTTTCAAACTGAAGCTGCTTTGCCGCTTCTTTCATCTTGGCTTCAAGGTTTTTTATCTGTGTTTCGTCTTCACTCTCAAGTATTGATTCAATTTCTTCGATATATTGAATATAGTTCTCTTTCGAGATTTTGCCGCAGCAAGGCGCGGCGCACTGTCCTATGTGATAATAAAGGCATGGGCTCTTGCGTTTCTGAAATTTCTTGCAGTGGCGGATCTTATATTGCCGATAGAGACTTTCGATGAAGACGTCAAGAGCACCGACATTTGGGAACGGCCCGAAATATTGGGAACCGTCCTGAACAATACGGCGGGTCTTGAATACTTTTGGAAAGTCTTCGTTGGTGATGCGCAGAACCGGATATGACTTTCCGTCTTTAAGATTGATGTTATATCTCGGATTATGCTGCTTTATCAGCGTATTTTCTAAAAGTAGAGCTTCATATTCATTTGAGGTAGTGATATACTCGATAGAGCGGGCTTTTGAAACGAGAATTCTTGTCTTGATATCCTTGCGGCCGGCAAAATAGGATGAAAGGCGGTTTTTGAGGTTCTTGGCCTTGCCAACGTAGATTATCGTAGATTCTGCGTTACGCCAGAGATAAACTCCGCTGCTTTTCGGAGCTTTTAATGCGGTTTCATGGAGCTGTTTGCGGTTTAATTCTGCATCGGTCATGTTATAAATCTTTTAGGCGGCTTTGCTGACTTCCGGCGTCAGAAAAGCCTTTGGTAGAAAAAATGCTTAAGAAACAAATACCCTTTTTTGCTATGATTTGTCTACTGGTTTGTGCAGCACAAAGTCTTGCCGCGCAGACTAAAACTATTACGCTTGGCGGAAAAAACGGATGGTCAAATCTGTCTGTAATGGATTCAGTTGAGTTCGGTACGGGACGCTTTGGTTATGAATCTGTCCTGCTTTCAAATGACGAGCACAGGGTAACGTCTGAAACAGACCTTCTTATTTCTTTTGAAGATGGAAATATCACTGATGCCACCGGTAATTACTCTGTTGCAGTAAACAATCTTGATATAAGCAATAAAACTATTATGGGAAGCTCTGCCGGGCTTAGCCGCGGCAAAGAAATGGGCTTGAGACTTCACGGCTCAAAGAATTCGATTTTTGGCGGCGCGGGTCTTACAGGCTCATTTGTCATTGAATTCTGGCTTTGCCCTTCAATTGCGGAAAGCGGCGAGCAGTTTTTCAGCTGGCGTTCTTCGCGCAATGTTGGTGACTCTCCTCTTTATCAGGATATACGCGCTTCTTTCTTTAACAACCATGTCGAGTGGGTTTTCAACAATATTTTTGGTGCGGGCAACAAGGTTGAATCAGAAGTAATTATCACGAGCACAGACAGCATAATTCCTAGAAAATGGGCACATCATCAGATTACTTACGATGACGAATCAGGCTTGATTGAATACCGTATTGACGGAAAGATTCAGGCTGTAAGATATGTAACTTCTACAAAGCGTGAATCCGGCGAAGTTTATAACGCGCGGCTTGGCGTTCCTGCTGATATAGAGTTCTGCACAAAATACAGCGGACTTATCGATGAAATCTGCATTTCAAGAACAGCCAGAAGTTCAACATTACATGATTTTTATGCAAGAAAAGGCGGCCGCTTTGAGTCGCAACCGCTTGCTTCAAGCGGGTTCAATTCAGCACTTACAGGACTTGAGGCAATTTACTCTACTCCGAGAGAAACTGATGTAGCTTTTTACGTGCGTGGCGGCGACAATTTCTACGAGTGGACAGACGAATACCCTGAATGGGTGCCGGTTGTGCCCGGAACACAAATCCGCGGCGTAAGCGGCAGATATTTTCAGCTTGCAGCCGAGCTTTACCCGGACGGAAACGGCGGTGAGACACCGTCTGTTTCAGAGGTTGTCCTCACTTATAACGAAACGACACCGCCTCTTCCGCCGGCAACAATCAAGGCAACAGCCGGAAACGGTGTTGTTGATTTGTACTGGACATCTTCTGTAGATTTTTCTGTCGGCGGCTATATCATTTATTACGGCGAGCATCCGGGCGAATATCTTGGAAGTATTGCAGTAGAAGGTGCTTCTCCGATTGATGTAGGTGATACACTGTCGTACAGACTTACCGGCTTAAAAAACGGAAATATATATTATTTTGCGGTTGCTGCTTATTCTTCGTTGGATAAGCGGATTGTGGGTGTTCTTTCAAAAGAAGTTTACGCCCGCCCGCTGAGGAAAGTAAAATGAGCACAAATTTTGATTCACAACTGAACCGTGCAAAAGATGCGTATTTTTCACACGATTACGAGTTGGCTGTAAAACTTTTGGAAGAATGTCTTCAGGAAGATCCTGACAACATCTCAATTCTTTCTGAAATGGGCAAAGTCTATGTCGGTTCTGGCAATGACGAAAAAGCGCTTGAATATTATAACCGCGTGCTTGAGCTTGACGACAAGAATTTTACAGCAATCGACAATATCGGAAGCATTTACCGCCGTCTTGGCAGATACCAAGATTCTGTAGATATTCTCAACAAGGCTTTTGAAATAGACAAAGATTCCATTGCAACATATTACAACCTCGGTCAAACTTACAAGGTAATGGAACGCTACGACGATGCAATCAAGTGCTTTGAGCACGTTCTTGAAAAGAACCCGAACGATGTTCTTGCGCACAACCATCTTGGCTGCATTTACGCTCTTCAGAACAATCACGAGAAAGCGCTTGAGCTTTTCAACAAGGCTCTCCGCATCGATGCAAACCACCCGATTATTCACTATAATTCAGCCACAAGCTACGAGGTTTTGGGCAAATACGAAGAAGCAGAAAATGCTTATGAAGAAGCTTTACGAAGAAAGCCGGGCTGGATTGATGCTATGCTCAGCCTTGCAAAGCTTCATCATCGTCGCGGTAACGACGACCAGGCAGAAGAAATTCTGCGTCAGGCTATAAATCTTGCTTACAACAACCCTGAAATTCATACAGCGTTGGGCAATCTGCTTCTGCATAGAGAACGCTATGAAGAAGCCGGCGCTGAATTTGACAAGGCTCTCTCTCTTAACAAAGAATTTGTAGAGGCTTTGAGCGGAAAGATTTCTTCGCTTGAAAAGCTCGGCAGAAAAGATGACGCTTATGATCTGCTGCTTCAAATGGAACAGATTGGGCCTGACGATGTAAATCTTACCTTGCAGTGTGCCCATTTCCTAATGAACATAGGAAAATACAATGAATCGTCAAAGCGTATCCGCAAGATTCTTGACATAGACCCGAACAATGCCGATGCACTTGCACTTCTCGGTGAGTATCTGCTTATTAACGGTGAAGATACAAAGGCTCTGCATTGTTTTGAGAAAGCTGTAAAACTTAAGCCTGAAAATATCAAATACCGTTTTGAAGCTGCGCGCCATCTGTTTGATCTTGGTAATTTTGAGGCAGCCGAGCTTGAGATGCGCTATTATCTTGCTTCTGTGCCAGACGACTGCAATGCTTGGATTTATCTCGGCGTTATTTACAGCGAGCTTGCTGAAATTGAAAACGCCGTAAAAGTTTTCAAAAAAGCGCAGTCACTCGATAAAGACAATCCTGCCCTTATGTCGGCTGTTACACGTCTCCACAAACAGTATCCTGAAAATGAATTGGTTACAGAGCTTTTTGAAAGCATTCTCAATGATGCAAGCGGTTCAAATTCAGATCTTGACAATCTTGGTGAGGCAATTGCCGCTTACGAAAACTCAACCGGCGATTATGCCGAAAACGAAGACGTTGAGAAGAATCTTCAGCTTCTTGACTCAGAAGATGAGCTTATGCCGCTGTCTGATCTTGTTGAAGACGAAAACCAGCAGATTGACGAAAAACCTATAGATGCGCTTGAAACTGAAGAAGTGGAAGAGGAAATCGATCCGGAAGAATTCCCGGATGAGCTTTTCCTTGGCGGCGGCGACGGGCTTGACGCGCTTAGAAAAGACGAGTCTGAAAACGAGCCTTCTCCGATAGATTTTGATGTTTCAGACGAAGACTTTAACAGCAATGAAGATGATTTTGATTCGCTTGTATTAGGTTCCGGCGATGATGTGCCGATTGACAGCGACCCTGCCGCTGAAGAAGATTCATACGATCCGTTTTCGTCATCTGGAAATGGCGGCAAAAAGCCTAATGATGTTATGGAATCAGAAGAGGTGCTTGAGCTTGGCGATGGCAAGCCTAATCAGCAGCCGCCTTATACACCGCCGCCTCCACCTCCATATTATCCGCCTCAGCCGATTTATTATCCGCCGCAGGAGCAGAAGCTGCCGCCTCTGCCGCCACTTCCAAACTTTGAGAAGCACAAGCCCGACCCAAAGCAAGACAATCTTGCGCTTGATGCTGCGCTCAACCAGGTAATTGACAGCAAGCTTATGGATCTGGCTGAAAATGCAAAGGCTGAAGAGCTTGTTGAAGAAGTTGAATCACCTGGAGCAAAAAAGCGCCGCGAACTGCGTGCTGCAATCAGAGAAGCCCTCAAAAAGCTTAGAGATACAAGCATTGAAAGACGCTCTCCGGAAGAAGTTTCAATTGCAGATATGTTTGCCTATATGCGCGGCCTGTGCAATTATCTGCCGCAGCCAAAAAAAACGCTGTTCCTTTCAAGCGAAGAGCGCGTAAAGCTTGAGTATGTAATCAACAGGCTCAGAAGCAACCCTGGTCTTTTCAATGAAACTTCAGAAGTTGAAAGAGTCATTGAAGAAAAGAAAGACCCCGATGAAGTTGCTGAAAGCACAGATGCAGAAGCTGAAAATGCTGAAAGTGCAGAAAAGCCTTCTACCGAAGAAATTAGCGGCACAATTATGTGCTTGCAGAACATGGCAGAAGACAATATGGAAGACAAAGACCTTGTTTCTGCGCTGAACGCCAAAGTGCGCCGCGTTCTTTCGCGCTGCGACAACGAAAAGCTCCAGCTGTAGTTTGCATTTTGTAGCTAAATAAAAAGCCGCCTGAGAAAAAACTCAAGCGGCTTTTTTTGTTTGACATTATTCCTTATAAAAGTATAAACTTTGTTTTATAAGAGAGGTGTTTATGAAAAAAGTATTTCTAATAGTTTTAAATTTGTTATTTGTTTTTACTTTTATTTTTGCAAGAGATATTATGGCAACCACAAGTAGTGGAAAATCTGTCATTCTTAAAGATGACGGTACATGGCAATATGAAGAGAAAAAAACAAAAAAGTCAGAGTCAAAAAACAAAATATCCAAACCGGCATCTGCAACAAAGAAATATGAAAGCAAATTAGGTTTTGTAAATGTCTGGTATGACCCTGATAAATGGCGGATAAAAGAACAGTTTAATGGTTCAAGTGAAGTAAGCTTTTATTATAATGACAATTCATGTTCAGCCTTTCTCCTTACAGAAAAAGGCAAAGTATCAAATAAATTGCTCCGTACCGCAATTGAATATAATGCAAAGCAAATTGCAGACGAATTCGAGATAACTGATGAAACGACGAAAATAGTGAATGGAACTGAATTGTATTGCGTACATGCTTTTGCTAAATTAATGGATGTAGATGTAATTTATAACTATTATTGCTGGACAGGTGATACAGGAACAGTTCAATTTGTTATAGGAGTTATTCAAGACTTATATCCAACATTAGAAGAAGAAATATTTGGGCTATTAAACGGTTTGGAGATAATCCACTAACGACCTATAAGTACAATGAAACATAGATATAAAAGTTTTATGCCTATGTTTTTGATTCATAATATCTAAGATGCCGCCTTGGTTTTGCCGGGCGGTGTTTTTTTATGCTCAGATGGTCTCTTGAATTAGAAAATCTTTGATATGCACAATCTTGATTCCGTCTTCATTGCCGCAAACAGAAGAATCCATCGTGACAACATATTTCGGGTAATTATCGCGGATTGATTTCAGATTGTCCAATTCGCGGCCAGAATCTTCCGGTAATGTGCGGCAAACCTGAACATAGACTTTTTCATCTTGCCGGGTTGCTATAAAATCAATCTCTTTGTCTGCAAGCTTTCCTATAAAGACTGAATAAGCGCGACGGCGAAGTTCAAGATAAACCAGATTTTCAAGAACTGATGAAACCGCTTTTGGTGAATATCCCAGCTGGCTGTATTTTAAGCTGATGTCGGAAAGATAATATTTTTCCTGCGTTTTCAAAACTTCTTTGCCTTGAATATCATAGCGGTTGCATCGGTAAATAATAAACGCTTCTTCCAGCCATGCAAGATAATTGTAAATTGTCTCTATTGCAATTGAACGCTGCTGGCTTTTGAAAAAATCGAAAATCGTTTTTGCACTGAAATTTTTACCGAGATTTTCTAAAACAAAACGGACGACACGGTTAAACATTTCAAGATTTGAAATATTATGCCTTTTTGAAATATCGCGCGTAACGACTGTAGAAAAAATGCCGTCTACAATCTGATAGTTTTCTTCTTGAGTGTGGTTTGTTTTTGCCACAAACGGAAAACCGCCCGATTTTAAGTACAAATCAAAATATTCATCGCTTGAAGCATCATGCAAAGATTGAATATAAGTTTTCTTGAATTCTATAAATTCCGCAAATGAAAGCGTGTAAACTGGAATTAAGACAAAGCGGCCTGTAAGATAAGTAGAAATTTCTGAAGACAGCAGTTTTGAGTTAGAGCCGGTGACATAAATATCCACGTTTGAGCTTTCAAAAAGAGAATTGATGCATTTTTCCCAAGAATCAACTTCCTGCACTTCGTCTAACAGAAGATAGATTTTTTGATTTTGGTCAGCGTGCTTGATTGCAGAAGATAAGTCCTGATACATAGCATTGCTGTCAAAATCATTTGAATAATCCATAGAAGAATAAAGCCGTTCAATTATGTTTGATTCTTTTACGCCAAGAGAAAGCAGTTCTGATTTATAAGTCTTTAAAATAGTAGATTTTCCGCAACGGCGCACACCACAAAGAATTTTAATAATGCTTTCGTCTTTATAAGCTTTGAGATTTTTTACAAACTGTGGCCGAAAAACTTCCAATTCATCTTTCATGTTTTAGATTATAACTGAAAAACTTATATAATTCAAGAAGTTATTCGGTTTTAGACTGAAAAAGTTCTTAATCGGCGCAAGTTGTGCTTGTGTGCTTGCCTGCCTACGTCGTGCTGCTTCTTGTGTTTGACCGCGCTGAAATGCTATAACTTAGCCATGCAGACATTAGCACCGTTAAAAGAATATGCCAAAGAACATGATGTGCCTATTATGAAAGACGAAGGCATTGAGTTTATCTGCAAATATATAGAAGAGCACAAAATAAAGCATATTCTCGAAATCGGTTCTGCAATCGGCTACTCGGCGATAAAATTTGCAGGCGCGGCGGCTGATGTCTATGTAACGACAGTCGAAATCGATGAGGAGCGTTACCTTCAGGCTGTGCAGAACATAAAAGAGCGCGGCCTTGAAAGCCGCATTTCAATTTATCTTGCCAATGCGCTGCTTTTTGAGACAGACAGGCTGTTTGACCTGATTTTCATAGATGCCGCAAAAGCTCAGTACATAAAGTTTTTCGAAAAATTTAAGCACAATCTTTCGCCGCGCGGCGTAATCGTGAGCGACAATCTTTCGTTTCACGGCATGGTTGAAGACCCGCACTTGCAATGCAACCGCAACACGGTTATGCTCGTAAAGAAAATCAGAAAATATGTAGCTTTTCTTAAAAGCAACGAAGAATTCGAAACAGAATTTGTAAAATGCGGCGACGGAATCTCTATAAGCAAGCGGCGCAACGGCTGAATGTTTCGTTTATGCGCGCAGCTGTACCGTCATGCGCCCCATTCATAATCATGCTGTTGCCTCTCCGCAAAAACGCGCCGCGTTTCAGTTTTTCAATTTCAGACATGTTTTAAACTTCTGCTTTATTGTAAATTGCTTTGAGATATGATTTACTTCTATATATTATGGAACAGAAGTTAAAATTAGACATTTTCAGATTCGTAAAACCTGTATTGCCTTTCTATATTCTCGTGATTTTTATAAACATTGTGTTTGTCGGGCTTGATATGCTCTCGCCGCAGATTTCTATGCATATTGTTGACGACGTACTTATCGGGAAGGACATGACACATTTGGAAGCCTTTCTTTTTGCGCTGCTCGGAATCGGCATTTTGCGCGCGCTGCTGGGCTACACAAGGGAATTCTGCTGCGACTGGGCAGGCAGCCAGGTTGGCATGAACGTGCGCAAGGATTTTTTCACCAAAATTCAGACGCTTTCTGCAAATTTCTTCGACAAGATGAATTCGGGCGAGCTTATGTCGCGCCTTTTTGACGACGGCTCTAACATCTGGGGGCTTTTCACCTATATCGGAATGCTTTTGAGCGAGGTAATTGTTCATGTCAGCTTCATCATGTTCTGCATGTTCAGAATGAACTGGCGGCTTGCACTCATTCCGGCTGTGTCTATGCTGATTTGTGCGGCTATCGCGCTTACAATGGAAAAGCACCTTGGCCCTGTGTTTGAGGAAATCGGGCAGGAGACGCAGGTTTTGAACAACACGGCGCAGGAAAACCTGAATGCCGTGCGCACTGTAAAGTCTTTCGTCCGCGAAAAATTCGAAATCGAAAAATTCAGCGAGCACAACAAGAAGTATTATTCGCTCAACTACAGAATTTCAAGAATCTTTGTGCGCTACCACCCGCTGCTTCAGATGTTCAGATACCTTGTGCCGATTGCAATTCTGATTGCGGGCGGCTTTTCAGTTATGAAAGACAATCTGACGCTCGGCGAGCTTACGGCGTTTGTTCAGTATTCGATGAACATCGTCTGGCCGATGGAAATGCTCGGCTGGCTTACGAGCGGTTTCAGCCAGGGCAAGGCGAGCATCAGGCGCATCGACAAGATTTACAACGAAATTCCGCAGATTGCAGAAAAAGCCGAGGCAGTTGAAAAGAAATGCGCCGAAATCAAGGGCAACATCAAATACGAGCATGTCTGCTTCAATTCAGAGAGCGGCACGCCAATTCTTAAAGACGTGAGTTTCAGCATTGACGCAGGGCAGACGCTCGGCATAATGGGCGCGACTGGCAGCGGCAAGACAACGCTTGTGAACCTGCTCAAGCGCATGTACGACGTCAGTTCAGGCTCAATTACGATTGACGGAATCGACATACGCGACATGAGCTTGAAGCAGTTACGCCGTGCAGTTTCAATCGTAATGCAGGATGTTTTCTTGTTTTCAGAGACGATAAACGGAAACGTCAAGCTAGGCGAAAAAGAGACACTGCTCGAAGCTGCTGTAAAAAGGGCAATGGACGATTCTGCAAGCAACGAGTTCGTTTCAAAAATGGAAGACGGCGCAGAAACTGTAGTCGGCGAGCGCGGCGTAGGTCTTTCGGGCGGGCAGAAGCAGCGTCTTACGATGGCGCGTGCAATGTCGCGCAATGCGCCCGTAATTGTGTTTGACGACTCAACTTCGGCGCTTGACGCAGAAACAGAGAAGAAGGTTCAGCACACACTGAATGATATGCACGGAATGACGAAGATTATCATCGCGCACCGCATCAGCTCTGTAAAAAACGCTGACAAGATAATCGTGCTTGAAGACGGGCACATCGCGGAAGAGGGCACGCACGATGAGCTGCTTGCCCGTCACGGACTGTATTACGAAACATACGTGACTCAATACGGAGAAAACAATGGCTAATTCATATAAAGAAGACGAACAGATAAGCGATGTTCCAAAAATAAAGACAATTACGCGTCTTTTGGCTTATCTTCTGAAATACAAATGGAAAATCTTGATTGTAATGTGCCTTATGGCGGTCGGAACGTTCGTTTCGCTTGTGAACCCGCTTTTCATAGAGACGGCTATAGACAAGTACATTTCTGTCAAGAACATGAAAGGCTTTTTTATGCTGATGGCGACCGCCGTTGCGCTGAACCTTATAATGATTGGCGCAATCAAAATCAGAATGCTCATAATGTCAAAGCTTACGAACGGCGTTATACGTGAAATCAGGCAGGAACTTTACGAGCATATACAGAAGCTTGACCTCGCGTTTTTCGATTCGAGACCAAGCGGCAAGATTCTTGCGCGCATTGTCGGCAACGTGAACTCGCTTAAAGATGTGCTTGAGAATACGATTACAAGCCTTATACCGAATTTCATTACGATTATTGCGGTAATTGCCATTATGTTTTCGAAAAATCCGCAGCTTGCGTGTGCAGCGCTTGTCGGCGTGCCAATCTTGATTGGCGGTGTCGCGGTAATTTCGCGGAACAGCCACAAATATTGGAAGATAAACTCAAAGAAATGCTCGAATATGTGCGCATTCATCAGCGAAGATTTTTCAGGCATAAAAGTTGTGCAGAGCTTTGCCGCAGAAGAAGAAACAGACAAGACTTTCAGACAACTTGCCGACGAAGACCGCGACAGCTTTGTGAACGCGTGCCGCTGGGCAGACGGAAACTTCGCTATAATCGATTTTTCTTGGGGGCTTTGCACTTTCGCAATGTACTGGATTGGCATAAAGGTGATGGGCGTTGAAAGCGTTTCAATCGGCACTTTTCTTGCGTTCGGCACATACATCGGCATGTTCTGGCAGCCGATTCAGGCTTTGAGCCAGTTCTACAATCAGGTTGTAACGTGCGTTTCTAAGGCAGAGCGCATTTTCGAGATTCTCGACACAAAGCCGGCCATAACAGACAAGGCTGATGCAATTGCTGTTGATGCCATAAAAGGCGAAGTTGAATTCAAGAATGTGACTTTCCGCTATGACGCGGCGGGCAACCCGAACAACCCGAACAACGTGACCGAGCTTGACAACTCGAAGATTGTCAACATTCTTGAGAACGTAAGCTTTCATATTAAGCCGGGCGAAACAATTGCGCTCGTCGGCCCGACCGGTGCAGGCAAGTCTACGATTGTAAACCTTATTTCTCGCTTCTACGACATTCAGGGCGGCAGCATCTGCATAGACGGAACTGACGTGCGAGACATGAAGCTTGCAGACTTGCGCCGTCAGATGGGCATAATGACGCAGGACAACTACATCTTTTCGGGTACGGTGCGCGACAATATCAAATACGGAAAGCTTGACGCAACCGAAGACGAAATAATCGAAGCGGCCAAGGCTGTTCATGCTGACGACTTTATACAAACGCTGAAAGACGGCTACGGCACCAAACTGACGGCGCGCGGCGGCGAGCTGAGCAACGGTCAGCGTCAGCTGATTGCGTTTGCCCGCACGATGATTTCAAAGCCGAAGATTCTGATTCTTGATGAAGCGACTTCGAGCATCGACACAAAGACAGAGCTGCTTGTGCAGAAGGGTATTGCCGCGCTTCTTGAAGGCCGCACTTCGTTTGTCATTGCGCACCGCCTTTCGACAATTGCGAACGCAGACCGCATCTTTGTGGTTGACCGCAAAGGCATAATCGAAAGCGGCACACCTTCAGAGCTTCTCGCCAAAAAAGGCGAATACTGGAAGCTTCTGGAAGCCGCCAAAAATGAATAGCTGGTTTGGGGCTGCGGTTTGTCTACCAGCCTCAATGTCATTGCCGCACTTGATGCGGCAATCTCGGGTTTGCGATTGAGTTCCTTAGAGTTGAAAAATCAGAAGTTGGTTTAGTTCTTCGTAAATATCAAATGATTGAAGAACGAAACCCTCTTAAAATCATCAATTGTGCCGGTGCGGGTTTCAAGCTCAAGCATTGATTTATACCATTCGTCGGTGTACTTAATTTCATTATTAGAAGAAAGGCCGTAAAAAGCGCGGATTCCGTAGAGCTCCGAAAGCTCCATTTCATCGCCGAAAAAGTTTGTGAGATACTCGTTTGTATAAACATCACGGTTACCAAACATGCTGTCTTCGGGCTTCTGGTCCAGTAAATCTAAGGCTGCCTTTGGATTATCTGTTAAAACAGCACAGCCAAAAACTCTGCCGTAAAGATTGTGCTTTATAATTGATAAAGAGCTGCCCGGTTTCAGCACCCTTTTCAGTTCCGTCAGAATCTCGTCTTTGTTTTTGACATATTCCAGAACATTGTGGCAGAAGGCAATGTCGAAGCTTGCATCCGCAACCGTCTTAAGATAATCAATTCCCTGAGTAACCAAAGTGTAGCCGTCGCTCTCAAATCGGAGCTTGTACATTTCTTCATTTGGCTCGAGTGCAGTTACATCGTGATTTTTGGCATAATGCCTGGCTGTGATACAAAAGCCCGCTCCAAAATCCAGAATCTTAAGCCGCTTTTCATCTGCTAATTTGAGCTGATTAAAAATCATATCATAAAAAATCTTGCCCCATGGCTGGTCAACCATTGCCCGATAATTTTCAATTGGTGTAGACATTTTCAAATCCTTTTTTCGTATCTTTTTGTCTGTATTCTAAAATCTTTTCCACATTTTATCTTTCCAAAACAAAGCGCGCAACTTTTACATTTCCATTACTCCCGGCATGAAAAAATCCACAAGGCAGTACGCGCCTTTAATAGCTTTTATTCGTGCCGAGGGTTTAATACCTGTTTCCGTAGGAAACATCCCCCTCTGGGGCGAAATAAAGGGTATTAAACCTGAGTGCAATTCCTTAGCAGAACGAACGAAACCCCGAACGCTCTGCGTCGGGGTTCGTTCATTTAAACAAAAATATTTTTCCTATAAAGAAGATTAGTGCTGTAAAAATTACTAAAATTGGAATTAAAATTTTCTGCAAGTTTTGTTTTTCTATAACAAAGTCTATGCAGTTTATAAGCGTTTGAAGAAAACTTGTTAAAAGCAATGCAAAAAACAATCCTAATGAGGCATCTCCATCTATCGATGTAAATGCGTAAAAAACAAAAAAGAAAGTTATAAAAAAGTAACTTATTCCCACTACCTTTAATTTATTTTTATTTTCGATGCCCTTTATTTCTTTTAACGAATAAAAATATCTCGAATAATGCATAAAAAACAGAAGCATTACAAAATATCCAAGCCTTAAAGATTTTTCCTGCTTTTTTACATCCTTAGAATCTTCTGTCTCTTCAGATTCTTTCATTTCATCAGACGCTTCAGAAGATATTTCAATTTCGGTTTCAGTATCTCCTTCTGTGAAGGCTTCTGAAAGAAGTTTTTCTGCTTGATCAATGAACATTTCTGGAATTCGAATTACATATTTATAAAGATTCTTTTCCATCCCAATTGCAGAATTAAAACCAAAAAAAGGATGATTGTTATTTGTGGATATTATTTCATGTGAAATATTATTTGCTTCAAGAATATTTTTTACAGAATTCAAATCTTCAAGAGAATTCGTAAAATAAAAGTTAACAATATTTAAATTATCCATTTTTCTCCCTCCTATGCTTTGGTACAAGTAACTTTTTATAACTAGAGTTTTAAATTGTAAAACTACTTTTGTCAATGACGGAATTTGACGAGACAGTCAATCTTCACATTCCCATTACCCCCGGCATGGAAAATACAAAAACTCATACTCCACAGGATTCACAAATCCCAGCCGTTTGGCAAGTCTGACAGATTCCGCGTTCTCTTCGTCACATGCCCAGATTGCCTTCAAGCCCAGCTTTTCAAGTTCTTCAAGCGTCTTAAGACAAGTTGCAAAAGCAAAACCACGCTTGCGATATGGCTCAAAAGTGTAAATGCCCATTTCACTAAATCCGTTGGCAGTAAAGGCAGCTTCACTCTCGCAGCAGACCTCGCCATTTTCTACAGCATAAAATCCAAAGGCTTTTTCAAGAAATGCTTCTTTTGTTCCATAATTCTGCAAATGCCAGGCTCTATAATTTTCCGGCAACTTGTCAAACAATTCACTTGTAAAAGGTGTGATTTCCACATCGCAAGGTTTTTCTAAAGCTTCTTTCCTTTCTATAAATTCAAAGCGCGGAATTATTTTTGAAAACTCTTTAAGCGGATATGTTCCTTTTCGCTCCGGAACCCAGATTACCTGAAGCCAGTCCTTTTTTATAACTTCATCCAAAACATCTTCAATCCAGAGTAAATCCGCATCATCACTGATATAAGTCCAGCTCATATCCAGCCTGCAAATTGCTTTTGTAGGAGAAGTGATGTCATCTACAAAAGCTTTGCCCGGCATCTTCCCATCAAAATAACACCAGAGCGCAGAATTGTTCGGCTGCCTTTTCTGAAAGAGGGGTTTTATTAAATCTCGTTTTTCTTCGGGTAATTGGGTGAACATGCTAAACTCCTTTTATAGATTCCGAAACATAGGGAGCGGCACTGCGTAGCAGGGCAAAAATAATACAGTGGACTATTTTTAGCGAGTCTCCGAGCGGCTATGCCGCGAAGGTTCGGGATGGCATTCCTTGTTTGGGATGACTATTTATTTACTATACTGCTGATTGTTCTCATGGTTTGGAAATTCAAAATCAGTCCGAATTTCCAAAACCGAATCAGCTTCTTCTAAGATTTTTATCAGCCGCCCGTCTAAATCAGGATTATTGTCTTTGTAATCGATTTCATCGTATTGCGGGCGGATTGGAAAAGCAAGCAGTTCTTGCTCTGTGCTGAACTGCGCATTTACGCCGGGTTTATTTCCACGGGCATCCAGCCGAATCCATTTGTTCAATTCAGAAATATAAACCGTGTTCAATACGTGAATAATGTAACCGTCGCTGTCGTCATCAAGTCTTGTAAGTTTCTGATAGGAAATCCCGGATGGAATTTTGTTTCCACGAAACAGTGCCGCAAGCAGACAAGATTTTGTCCAGCAGATACCAGTTTGATTTTTCAGAACATCCCCGGCATTTTTTGAAACGGTAGTCGCCTTTATATCCCAAGAATGAGGAATTTCATCGCGGACAAATTGATAAGCCTTCTGGAGATAATCAATTTCGCCATTTGATTTTTCACGGAGTTCTTTGATTTTTTGCTGCACAAGCGGATGTGAATAGTTGATGGATTTTGTTTCTTTCAGATATTCACTGATGGAAGTTTTCATATTGTGAAACTCCTTTTCCCAGTTTCAAAAACATAAGTTTGCTTTTCTTGCTTCATTCGTGTCGGGGGTTGATACCCCGACACCGCTAGAAGCTTCGCTGCTAGTCTGCGGCGAGGTTGTTGATTGAAAAAATATTAGCATATTTCCCTAAAATGCTGTAGAGTTTAAAAAGTTCCCATTCAAATGGGAAAACGTTATGATAAAAACAGACGGTACAAGAATTTTAGACTGCGAGATTCACGGGAAAAGAATTAATGGTCTTTTCTGACGTTACTGAACAAATTTTGATTTTTGTTCATTTTCTTACAAAGTAGTTTTTTTGTTCTTAAAAATCCTGATTCCCCGCAATATAGTGATAACGAACAATGTGTTCGATATCAGACACCTTGTGTTATATTTTGCAGGAGATTGAACAATGTCAAATATTGTAGAATGGTACGAAAAACAGAGCGACAGGCTCAGGCTTATTTTTGTAATAATTTCGGGAGTGGCGCTTGCTACTTCTTTAACTTTCAGCTGGACCGGTAATGCAGACAAAATTGCAGGTTTTGATCCGGCCTGGATTGCAATTGTTTTATGTGGTGTGCCGATTGTTCTTGGTGCAATTGTTGGCCTTGTAAAAGACCACGACATTACTGCGGACGTTCTTGTTGCCATGGCCTTAATTGGTTCGCTGATTCTTAAGGAATTTTTTGCTGCCGGTGAAGTTGCCTTTATCATGCAGATTGGTTCAATTCTGGAAGATTTCACTTCGGACCGGGCAAAAAAGGGCATCTCAAAGCTTATTAAACTCAGTCCTAAAAAAGCAAATCTTTTTGTGGATGGGCAGATAAAAATCATTGAGGCTGACCAGGTAAAGCTTGGAGACATTCTTCAGGTGAGGGCAGGGGAGTCTATTCCTGTTGATGGCAAAATAATCGAAGGAAGCACAAGCATTGACCAGAGTGCAATGACGGGTGAATCTATTCCTGTTGAAAAAAATCCGGGCGACCTTGTGATGAGCGGAACTATAAATCAAAACGGAAGTATTTTGATTGAAGCTGTCAAAACTGCCGGCGATTCTTCCCTCCAGCGAATGATTAAGCTCGCAGAAGCCGCTGATGCACAGAAGGCAAAAATTGTTCGCAAGGCAAATGTCTGGGCGGCCTGGCTCGTTGTAATTTCTCTTACTACGGCAATTGTGGCAGGCACTATAATCGGCAATACACACAATGATTTCTGGCTGGGCTTTACCCGCGCTGTAACAGTGCTTGTTGTTTTCTGCCCCTGCGCCTTTGTGCTTGCAACTCCTACTGCAATTTCTGCGGGAATTGGAAATGCTTCTAAGCATGGTCTTTTAATTCAGTCGGGTGAAGCACTGGAAAGGATTGCTTCTTCTAACATTGCGGTTTTTGATAAAACAGGAACCCTTACAAAGGGAAAACCTGCTGTTGTAAAAGTTCAAACCCTGTCTGATATCAGCGAGGACGAGTTGATCAAAATTGCTGCATCGGGTGAAGCTCTTTCAAACCATCCGCTTGCAAAGGCAATTATGGATTATAACAAAAGCGGTCTTTATGAAATTAAAAATCACAAAACTCTTGCAGGCAGCGGAATTGAATTTGAAATCGACGGGAAAAAATATATGGTGGGAAAAGTACAGGAGAATTTGGTGGGTACCGAAAATGCCGTAGTCGCTGGAGCCAAAGAATCGGCTTCCCTTGTCGGCCTTTACAGTGAATCAAAACTTCTTGGCATAATCTTCATTCAGGACGCTATCAAAGAAAATGTCCGCAAGATGGTAGCGCAGCTTAAAGCTCTGAACATTCGCACCGTTATGCTTACCGGAGACAACGAAAACTCTGCCCGTTATGTTGCAGCTCAAACCGGTCTTGATGATTTTAAGGCAAGCTGTTCCCCGGAAGATAAAATGAATTACATCAAAAATCAGGAGGCTCAGGGAAATAAAGTTGCAATGTTTGGTGACGGGGTAAATGATTCTCTTGCCCTGCGTTCAGCCTTTGCAGGCATTGCCATGGGCGGAATCGGCAGCGACGTTGCAATCGAAAGCGCCGACGCAGTAATTGTCCATGACAACCTTGATGCAGTTCCTTATCTCTTCAAGATTTCCAGAAAAACTCAGGGACGAATCACCTTCAACCTTTGCCTTTCTATGATAATCAATTTTGCTGCAGTTGCTCTTGCAATTTCTGGCATTTTGAATGCAGTCTGGGGCGCCCTTTTCCACAACTGCGGTTCTGTACTTGTAGTTATCAGCGCCTTCCTGCTGCTCTTTTATAAGGGTAGAGATTAGATCAAGGCTTTTGCATTATAACAAGCTGGCCGTATTTCTTCTTTTTTACATCAATAGGAAGAAAACCGGCCTGCATAAAGCGTTCAATAATTTCATCGCTCGAAAAAAATTCTCCATTCAAATTACGCACAAGAAAGTTAATGATTTTTCTGATTGGTTTTGGAAAATTTGGGTCTGCAATATAAAGCTTTCCGCCTGACTTCAAAATCCTGAAGGCCTCTTTCTCAAAAGCCTTTTTATCCGGAAAATGATGATAAGCCATGCATGCTACTATCGCATCAAAAGTCCCGTCGGCAAAAGGCGTTGAATCGCAGGAACAAAGCTGGATATCCATATCTGCACATTTTTCTTTCGCAATTTTAATCATGGCAGGTTCAACATCAATTCCATGCCCTTTTATATTATGATTTTGAGCCAGACCTTTTAAAATTGTTCCGGTGCCGCAGCCAACATCCAGAACTTCTGCAGAATCAGGCAAATCAATATTTTCATAAATCAGCTGGTAAAAAACTTTAGAAAGCTTACCTTCAAAATGGTCGTCGTATTTTTCTGCCCTTTTATCAAACTTAAAATCTTTTTTGACTGTCTGTTTCATATCTAACCTCCTGTAAGTTACTGAACATAGTGTTTGATAAAAATATAAGACCATGTTATGATTAAAACAAGAATAAAAGCTATTTCTTTGTGCGCTAATGAACAAAAATCTGCTTTTTATTCAATAACTGGAGGCATAACAAAATGGACAGACGCCAGCAGAAAACAAAAATCGCAATTCATCAGGCAATGACTACGCTTTTGAAAAAGAAAAAATTCGAAGCCCTCACAGTTCAGGATATAATTGACGAAGCAAACATAGGCCGCAGCACTTTTTATTCTCACTTTGAAACAAAAGAAGAACTGCTGGAAGAAATCTGCCGGGAAATGTTTGCTCATGTTTTTTCAAAAGATCTGGCTCCGGAAAAAAGCCACGATTTTTCAAAAGGGCGCAGGGGCTTTGCAAACCGCCTCACACATATTT